>ENA-OWRC01001456-OWRC01001456.1-human-gut-metagenome-genome-assembly--contig:-NODE-1456-length-23136-cov-3.677050_pt1 | contig 23136 bp, 18 predicted proteins | sample MGYA00248268_ERZ651895 | MGnify/ENA primary metagenome ERZ651895 (study PRJEB26924, sample SAMEA4378242) | human gut metagenome | biome: human gut; feature: human-associated habitat; material: faeces...
GCTTCTTTCATATACTGTACTGCATCCTCAAGTGGAAGCACCGGAACCAGTTTAAAAAACGCACCCTGCAGAATGGAATTCGTACGTCCTGCCATTCCGATCTCTTTTGCAAGTCTGGTGGCATCAATGACATAGAACTGTACCTGTTTTTTCGCCAGAATCCGTTTCATGGCAGCCGGCAGATGTTCTGCCAGTTCTTTTTCATTCCATCCACAGTTCAAAAGGAAGGTTCCCCCCTGCTTCATACCATCTAACAGATCATAATTGTTCAAATAAGACGGTGCGGAGCATGCGATAAAGTCAGCATCTGTTACCAGATATGGAGAACGGATCGGCCGCTTGCCAAATCGCAAATGGGACTGGGTCAGTCCTCCGGATTTCTTGGAGTCGTATACAAAATACGCCTGACAGAACTGTTCGGTATGGTTACCGATGATCTTGACGGAGTTTTTGTTTGCACCAACGGTTCCGTCGGAGCCAAGTCCCCAGAATTTACAGTTAATCGTATCGGTACTACTCAGTTGTTTTGTTTCATCTACCTCCAGTGACAGATGGGTCACATCATCGACAATACCGATGGTAAAATTGTGTCTCGGAGCAGTTTTTAACATCTCATAGACAGCCATGATCTGTGCCGGTGTCGTATCCTTTGAAGCAAGTCCGTAACGGCCGCCGTACACTTCCATCTCAATCTGTGCCTGATACAGTGCATTACAGATATCCAGATATAATGGTTCTCCACCTGCTCCCGGCTCTTTTGTACGATCCAGTACCGCAATGCGTTTTACACTTGGCGGAAGCTGCTCCAGGAAATGGCGGATGGAAAACGGACGGTACAGATGTACATTGATCAGTCCGACTTTCTCTCCCTTTCCGTTCAGATAATCTACGGTCTCGCAGATAGTGTCACAGACGGAACCCATGGCGATGATGACATATTCTGCATCTTTTGCGCCATAATAATTGAAAAGCTGATAATTTCTTCCGGTTGCCTCTGATACCTGCTTCATATAACATTCCACGATCTGTGGCAGTTTGTCATAATACTGGTTGGCAGCCTCTCTGCGCTGGAAATAAATATCCGGGTTCTCGGTGCAGCCGCGTGTGGTCGGCCGCTCCGGATTTAATGCTTTCTTACGGAATGTGTCAACCGCATCCATATCAATCATACTTTTTAACACGTCATAATCCCAGGTCTCGATCTTCTGGATCTCATGGGAGGTACGGAATCCGTCAAAGAAATGGATAAACGGTACACTTCCCTTTATGGCAGCCAGATGTGCCACTGCGCCCAGATCCATGACTTCCTGCGGATTGGAAGACGCAAGCATCGCTGTACCGATCTGCCTGCAGGCCATAACATCGGAATGATCTCCGAAGATGGATAACGCATGTACAGACAGTGCTCTGGCTGATACGTGAAATACACCCGGCAGTAATTCACCCGCTACTTTATAAATATTCGGGATCATCAGCAGCAGACCCTGGGATGCCGTATAGGTTGTAGTCAGCGCACCTGCTGCCAGAGAACCATGCATCGTTCCTGCTGCGCCGCCTTCTGACTGCATCTCTACAACTTCTACCGTCTCATCAAAAATGTTCTTTTTTCCTTTTGCTGCCCACTCATCGACATATTCTGCCATCGGGGAAGACGGGGTGATTGGGAAAATTGCGGCCACTTCCGTAAATGCATAAGATACATATGCGGCAGCCGTATTTCCGTCCATTACTTCATAATTCTTTTTCATTACTTTTGCTCCTTAGTCTAACGGCTTTTCTCCTGTATATTTCAAAATATAGATGCCATCCTGCTGGGTACTAATATAGATATATCCCCGATCATCTACCACCAGATCTTCGGTAATGGCGATCGGTGATCCCGGCATCACATCATGTGTCTCATTATCCGTCAGCACTTCCGGCGGATCCGGTGGAAGAAAGTATGCGATTTCTTTCGGCACAAACGGATCATGCACGTCATAGATGCGCAGTCCCGCATGGAAATAGCAGTTAAATACCGTATTGTTGAATTTTCCATATACCGGTGTTCCGAACTGATCAAAGCAGTTATGCGGCCCAAAGGGTACCCGGACACCCTCCACAAAGTTAAAATTCTCTCCATGAGTATAGCCCTCCGGCATTTCCGGATACGGAAATACAGAAATCATACGTGGATGCTCCATATCGCCGGTCTCGATCATCATCATGGCATTCATGGCCTGATATTCAATTTTTTTGCCAAATCCCTCTGTTTTCTTTCCGTCAAAGAAACGGCTGCGCTCTCCCTCTGTGGATACTACCGCAAACGGACGGTCTCCCAACGGATAAGCGGAATGTACCGGTGCGCCTGCCGCATCCCCGCCAAACGGAGGATTGAGCGGCAGTTTTCCGATCATCTTCGGATTCGCTTTGTCACTGACATCCACCAGTACAAACCCGACATTTGAGTAAGCCAGATATGCGATATCATCCTTTACGGTTACCGCATGCACAAACGGTTTGAACAGATGATCGCCAAACTGCAGGTCACTTTCACCCTGAATGATCTGTTCCGGAACACAATATCTGCCTGCCTCTACCGGATGGGTCGGATCTGCCAGATCAATGATCCTTAAAATAAAACTCTCATATCCGTTATCACAGCCGGTGATATAGGCATAACGGCCTCCATTATAAAAAGATCTGTGGACGCCCTGACCACCCGGGCACTCAAATGTTCCAAGCAATTTCGGATCTGTCGGATCTGTTTTTACATCCCACACCATAAGACCACACCAGGCCGGGCAACCTTCCGGACAACCGGTTAGGAATCCCGCCATCGTTCCATGCGCTGTCAGCATCAGACCGTCCGCCACCTGAATTTTGCATGTATTCTGTCCGTCGCGGCAATCCTCATTGATCCATGGTCCTTCTTTAAACTGAATCATTTTCGGATTCGTCGGATCCGTCACATCCAGAATGGACCAGCCATTGTGTCTCCAGGATGCACAGTATAAATAATATTTTTCTCCGCATTTTTGCATTACAATCTGAAATGCCGGACGTTTCTGCAGGTCGTGGTAACCGACCTGCTCTATATTTTTCATTAATGCCTTATTTCGTAACGTCATTTTTCTCTCCTAATGCTCTATAAATTCAATTAGAATATCGTTCGGTCCATGGATGAAACAGTAATAATTTCCAATCAAATGCTCCGGTCCCTGTACAATTTCCACATCATTTTCATTAAAAGTCTCTACCAGTGCATCGAGATTATCCACAGCAAAACAGATATGTTTCGTTCCGAGTGTTTTCAGATCCAGATTCGGCACTTTTCGCTCCTCCGACATCTCTTTGTACTCATAGCATTGAAACAGTTCGATTTCAAAATCCCCATTTCTTAAAAATGCCAGATCAAATCCTGCTGCTGGAATAGAATCTCTGGATACTACTTCAAAATCTAACACTCGTCCGAACCACTCGATGGATGCTTCCAGATTACTGACACTGATGCCGCAATGTAACGGACTGATGTTCCATGTATGTTCTGCCATATGTTCTTCTCCTTTCCGCATCAATGACTAAAATTCCATTTCCAGTCGATTGATGATATCGTTCTGCAGATTTTCTCCAAGTTCTACGAAGTATGCACTGTAAGTTGCCACACGTACCAAAAGATCACGATATTTATCTGGGTTCTTCTGTGCGTCACGCAACGTCTCGGTATCTACAATATTAAACTGTACGAAGAATCCGCCTGTCTCTAGGAAATTACGCAGCATGGAGCTGAATTTTTTCTTTGCTTCTTCTGTTTTTAAAGTCTCCGGATTGAATCTCATGTTCAGAACGGAACCATTGGTCAACTGAACATGGTCAATCTTGGATACAGAATTATAAGTTGCTACCGGACCGCTGACATTTCGTCCCTGATGAGGAGAAATACCGCCTTCTGAAATCGGTTCTCCGGCACTTCTTCCATCCGGTAATGCTCCAACATTGTAGCCAAAAATTACGTTGGCAGTAACAGCCGCTGCTGCACAGTTGATTTTGGTTCCACATGCCCCCTGCATTCCGGTCAGAACACCAGCACCATACATCAGGACATCATTTACAATGTTGTCTACATAATCATCATCGTTACCAAATTTCGGTGCAGAAATCATCAGTTTGTGGATATCCTCATGGCCTTCCCAGTTTGCATCCAGTGCGTCGATAAGTTCTGCCATGGTACAGATATGATCCTCGAATACATTTTTGCGGATGGCCGCCAATGCATCACCAACATCCGGCGTTCCAGACATTGAAATTGCAATTCTTGAGTATTTTAATGCTCCATCTGCCATATCTTTTCCTTTCTGGATCGTTCCTTCAAACAGGGAAGACTCTAACGGAACCGGACGATATTTTGCAAACATGTAACGATCAGAATTTCGGAACATAATCGCGATTGGGAAGAAATAATCCACCTGTTTTTTAAACGCGTTCCAAACCTGCTCATAAGAAGTAAAGTTTCTCGGATCTCCGGTCTCAACACCGATCAAATCTCCAGTCAGACGTTGACGACCGTTATTTAATGCCAGCTCCAATAACAGTGGCATATTGATATTGCCACCCGGCAGATCAGAAGATTTTCCCGGGATCGTCGGATTGTTACATCCGGTGATTACAAAGTTTCTGGCATCTTTCAGATCATATCCGTCATGCAATAACTGATCGATACACATCTCATCGCTCATGAATTTTAGCTTTCCTTTTAACGCGATCGCCAGATCAATGGATTTTCTCACAAATTTTTCCGGTGATTTTTTGGAAATACGGACAACCAGATCGTTGGACGGAAGTCCTACTTCCATATCTGCATCCAGACAGAGATAAGTAAGCTCATTGACTGCATCATGACCGTTCTCATCCACACCACCAAGGTTGATATTTACCGTCTGTGGTAAACCGGTGAAGAATCCGGATGTAATGCGGTCTGTAATGATAACAATCTCGTTCGCTTTGATATAAAACATGGAGATCAGCATCTGTGCATAATCATCTGTCAGTGTGCCCGCTTCTTTTTCTTTTTTGTAATACGGATATAACCACTGATCCAGACGTCCGCCCAGTGTCATACCATAGCCGCAGCCTTCGATATTCATACAGATCCAGATCATCAGCATACTCTGAAGTGCCTCATGAAAGTTTCTAGCCGGTTTTGCCGGAACCTGCGCACATACTTCTGCGATCTTTAACAGTTCTTCTTTTCGCTGCGGATCTTCGCAGGTGGCTGCCATCTCTTTAGCCAGTATGGAATATCTCATGGCATAATCCATAGTTGCCTGCAGTGAAATCTTCATAGCTTTCAGATACTGCATTTTTTCAAACTCATCCGGATTGGAGATATTTACCCCAGCAAGTTCAGTCTCTACTTCTTCGAGAACACCTTCCAGTCCGATCTGTAATACTTTTTCATAATCTACACAGGAATGTTTTAGGTAATGTCCGTTTAATGCGTAAACTGCACCGCCAACCGAACCACATTCCAGATATTTCAGCTTGTCTTCCGGAATTTTTGCTTTCCACATAGAGATCAGATTGCGCTGATTCCAGTACGGAAGAAATTACGGATGGTTGCCTTATCTTCCTCGCTGATCGGTTCAAAGGTATCCTGCGGTCTTGTAGATAATTCTTCCATCTCATCGTATAGAAACTGGGAACTGAGTTCTGGGATAATATTACCGCCACGATATTTCATGGTCATTCGTCCTACCAGTAATTCGTCGTCAAAGATTGCAATCGTCTTTTTCGCCAGATTCTTCTCCAGTGCTTTTGCCTGACGATAAGCTGGTTCTCTGCCCTCGGTCTCCATATAGGCTTCTGTCATATAGACGCCACGCTCCACATCCACCTCGGCTTTTGTCACCATACGCTTTCTCATTCTTCTGATTCTTTCAATGTACTCTGTGTTCATAGATTTCCTCCTTTTATAAAATGCTTATTTCATCAACCACCAATCTGCACATTCAACCCTCGTTTTCGGAACAATTCAACAAAATGTGCTTCCTCTTCTTTGCTATATGCCGTTACATCCGCAATCGCGTAATCCATTCCAAGCTGTTCGTATTTGATCATTCCGTATTTGTGCACCGGCAGCAGGTCTACCCGGCGGATGGACCTTAATGTTTTTAAAAAATCTGCCGTCTGATTCAGATTTTCTTCCGATGCATTGTAACCGGGTATGATTGGAACCCGGACAATAATGTCTTTTCCTAAAGAATCCCGATATCTGAGATTTTTATGGATCAACTGATTCGATACTCCTGTATTGATCCTGTGCTGTGCATCATCCATACCTTTTAAGTCAAACAGCACCAGATCCGCTTCTTCCAGACATTTTTTTCCGTTCTCTGTCTCGATAAATCCACAGGTGTCTAGGGCAACATGGATATAATTGTCGTGACACATCCTGATCAATTCCAATGTAAAATCCGGAAAATACGTTGCTTCTCCGCCACCGATGGTCAGTCCTCCGTCACTCCCAAAATACCGTTCGTCCCGCGCGATACAGTCAAAAATCTCTTTGACAGAATAATATTTTCCAAATACATCCATTGCCGATGTCTCACATATTTTCGTGCAGGCAAGACAGTCATCGCACTGACTCCGGTCCACAACTGCCAGATGTTTCTCTGGATCCATGTGGATTGCCTGCTTCGGACAGACCGTCACGCATTTCCCGCAGCCATTGCAGTCCTGCTGTGTAAACCGAAGCTCCGGATAGGTCTTCTGCCCTTCCGGATTACAGCACCATACACAATTCAGCGGACAGCCTTTTAAGAAAATGGTGGTTCGTGTTCCCCATCCATCAACAAAAGATCCATGAACAATATTAAAAACTGGTGCTCTCAATTCTTTTGCATCTACTCCTCCAACCATAATTTCTCCCTTTTTGTATAATTTTTTATTTACTCTGTTTCTTTTTTTATATTATCATGGTATAATTTTTATGTGAAATACATAAATTTTATGTATCAATTTGGTTATAAGATTTTTTTATATCAATTTTAGATTGGATTAGTTCCAGGGAGGTTTTCTATGACATCTCGTCAGCTTGATTATTTTTCAACCATCGCTGAATGTCAGAATTTTTCAGCGGCAGCAAGGAAATTATATGTATCACAGCCGGCCATCAGCCAGCAGATTCAGGTACTCGAAGAAGAGATTGGGTATCCACTGATTCACCGGACACGCCATCATGTAGAATTAACCGAATACGGTCAGATTTTTCTGCAGTTTTGCCAGAAACTCAAAGATGATTACACAGATTTGTGTGACTCCATGTATGAGCTGAAAAAATCAAAAGAAAACCAATTCACCATCGGATTGTTAGAAGGCCTGTCCATACCATGGTTTTCCCGCCTGCTTCAGGACTTTTCAGCAGAAAACCCGGACTGCATTGTTTCCATACAAAGTCACAGTTTCTCCGGCTTAACAAGAGAACTGCAGCAAAATAGGTTAGACCTTACACTTTCCTTATTATTAGACAGTACAGAGCCAGAAATCCTTGTCAAAAAGCTATGCGAATCTCCATGTATGTTTGTTATTTCCAGAAATCATCCGCTCTCGCAAAAAAATGAAATCTGTATCCGTGACTTTGATAACAACATTTTTTATCAGATCACACAGGATGAACTCCCCTCCGCTCCCAGAATCATGGCCGATGTCTGTCAGCATTACGGAATCTCGCCCAAACAGATCATTCCTGTCCCAAATCCGTCTTCCATGCTTTTGATGCTGACTTCAGGTGTCGGTGTCACGCTGTTGGACAAATATACCTACCCTGAGATTTCCCTGAAGACGATAGACACCGACTATTCACACAATTTGAACCTGATGTGGAACGCAAAAACAGCCAATCCTTATACCGAAAAATTTGTTTCCTATGCTCAGACATATATCCATAAATATATAGAGAATACTGTATAAAATCATATACAAAAAGGAACTTCTTCCTTCATTCAGAAGTGAAAGATGTTCCTTTTTCTTTTTTAATATTTCTAAAAAAGATATTTTCTTTGTAAATTATGTTCAATTTTGGGCATAATAACTGGCAAGATTATTTAATTTTAAACAATCGGAAATAATGCTTGCATGTCGAACAAGAGTATATTATAATATTTTCTAAATTGTATTTTATTTAGTACAACGCATAAAAGAAGAAGGGAAGTGAACATATGGAATTACAGATTCAAGACTTAGTTTCCTCCATCCGCAAAGACGGAATTGATGCAGCAAATGCCGAGGCAGAGGCAATTATTACAGCAGCTAAGAAAAAAGCAGAAGCCATCGTGGCAGATGCGAAATCTGAAGCAAAAAGTATACAGGAAGCTTCAGAAAAAGAAATCAGTATTCTAAAAGAGAGTGCTGCACTCAGTGCTGAGCAGGCAAAAAGAGATGCGATGCTTGCATTTAAAACTGAGGTGAAAGCCGAATTTGAAAAGATTCTTTCCGCAAAGGTTAAAGATAGTCTTTCTGATGCCGCACTTGGTAAATTGATCAAAGCAGCCATTGCAGACGAAGGGGTAGAAAATTATACCGCAGAAGTTGCACAGGTAAGTGACGCACTGAAAGCAGAACTTGCAGAAGAAATCAAAAACGGACTTGAGATCAAACCAGCCAAAAGTGTCCGCGCAGGATTCCGCCTGGCAGCAAAAGACGGTTCCGGATATTTTGACTGTTCCGATGATGAGATCATGCAGATGCTGATGCCATACTTCAGAAATCTTGATTTCTAGCAGGAGGTGCTTATGGCTTCATATTATTATTTGATATCCAGCCTGCCGGACCTGAGAACCGACGGTGATCTGCCATTTTCTTATAAAGAATTTCTTGGCATGTGCCAGTCAAATGTAAGCGAATCAAAATACGAATTTTTAAGTAATCTCACCCTCTCCTCTGATGAGGGACCACTCTTAAAAGACTGGGCTGTTTTTTATAACAACCTGATGAGTGAACTGAATGCGCAGAGAAGCGCGAACCTTGGACGGGCATATTTAAAATCCTATGATAAAGATTCCGTACTCTCTCAGGTAGTAGGAACCGTGCTTGCAGCCAAAAACCCGCTGGAAGCAGAAAAGATCCTGCTGGATTACGAATTTGAAAATCTTGATTCCCTGGTAGGTTTGCATACCTTTGACGATGTATATCTCTTTGGCTATGCAGTGAAATTGAAACTGCTGGAGCGCCAGAACTGTTTTGTACAGAAAAAAGGCAAAAAAGAATTCAAACGTCTTTTTGATCAGGTGCAGCAGCGCGTTTATCAGTTATAGAAGAAACACACATCTTTGCTGATAAAACGGAAAACTATTGATAACAGGAGAAAATTGAATGGAAACAGTAACAGGATATGTAACTGGTATTAACGGCAACCTGGCAAATGTCAGCTTTGAAGGTGCCGTTCATAAAAATGAAGTTGGTTATATCCTTGTTGACGGAAAACGCTTAAAAGGCGAGGTTATCCGAATCAACAACGGCGTAGCCAGCATGCAGATCTACGAGATGTCAAACGGCATTAAAGTCGGAGACCCAGTAGAATTTACCGGTGAACTGATGAGCGTAGAACTTGGACCGGGTCTGCTCACACAGGTATTTGACGGTCTGCAGAATCCGTTGCCGGATCTGGCCGAGCAGTGCGGATTTTTCCTTGAGCGTGGTGTATACCTTGACCCGATTCCGGACAGAGAATGGGAATTTACCCCATCCGTAAAAGTCGGTGATGCCGTAGAGGCAGGTGACTCCATCGGAAGCGTTCCGGAAGGATTATTCACACATGAGATCATGGTTCCTTTTACCTTAAAAGGTCATGACTGGAAAGTAAAATCAATCAAAGAAAAAGGTTCTTACCATGTAAGAGCAACCATCTGTGTCATTGAAAATGGCAACGGTGAGGAGAAAAACTTAAGCATGGTCATCTCCCAGCCGATCAAACAGGCAGTAAAATGTTACGATGAAAGACTTCGTCCGGACGAACCTCTGGTAACACAGATTCGCTGTATCGACTCCTTCCTTCCGGTAGCAAAAGGCGGAACCTTCTGTGTTCCTGGACCATTCGGAGCCGGAAAAACAGTTCTTCAGCATATGGAGGCGAAAAACGGTGAGGCCGATATCGTTATCGTCGCTGCATGTGGTGAGCGTGCCGGCGAGGTTGTAGAGATCTTAAAAGAGTTCCCGGAACTGGAAGATCCGAAAACAGGCAGATCCCTGATGGAACGTACCATCATTATCTGTAACACATCTTCCATGCCGGTAGCCGCACGAGAAGCTTCCTGCTACACAGCCGTAACTCTGGCTGAGTATTACAGACAGATGGGACTGGATGTTCTTCTGCTGGCAGATTCCACCAGCCGTTGGGCACAGGCCATGCGTGAAATGTCCGGACGTCTGGAAGAGATTCCTGGTGAAGAGGCATTCCCGGCTTACCTTGAGTCTACCATCGCTTCTTTCTATGAACGTGCAGGTAAAGTAAGACTGAAAAACGGCAAGATCGCATCTGTTACCATCGGTGGTACCGTATCACCGGCAGGTGGTAACTTCGAGGAACCGGTTACACAGGCAACCCTGAAGGTAGTTGGTGCTTTCCACGGACTTTCCAGAGAGCGTTCCGATGCCCGTAAATACCCGGCGATCCATCCGATGGATTCCTGGTCCAAATATGACGGCGTAGTCGATATGGTCCGGGTGGAAGAAGCCCGTTCTATTCTGCACAGAGGAAATGAGATTAACCAGATGATGAAAGTAGTTGGTGAGGAAGGAACTTCCGCAGAAGACTACATTATTTATCAGAAGGGCGAACTTCTCGATTCCGTATATCTGCAGCAGAACTCCTTCGATCCGATCGATGCAGCATGCTCTCCGGACAGACAGCGGGAAGAATTCGGCATCCTTTACGATGCTTTGATGGCATCCTATGATCTGGATGACAAAAATGAGATCCGAGGTTTCTTCAACCAGTTGAGACAGGAATTCCTTGACTGGCACGGTACAGAATTCGAATCACCGGAATTCTACGAACAGGAAAAGAAAATCTCAGAATTCTACAAATCAAAAGCTGTTGAGTAGGAGGATTTTAGAGTGCAGAAAGTATATACAAAAATTGAATCAATTGTCGGTAACGTAGTTACTGTCAGAGCAAAAGATGTCCGTCTGGGCGACCTTGCTCTCGTAGGTGACAGTTACGCGACTGTTATAAAACTTGATAAAGACCTGGTATCCCTTCAGGTATTTGCAGGTGCACAGGGCGTCGGAACCAGCGATCCGGTCCGCTTCCTTGGTCGACCAATGATGGTTTCCTTCTCCGATCACCTGCTTGGACGAGTATTTGACGGTGCAGGCGTTCCGCGTGATCATGGTCCGGCACTGACTGAGAATATGATCCCGATCGGTGGACCGTCCTTTAACCCGGCAAAACGTATTTTACCGAAAAACATGATCCGTACCGGTATCCCGATGATCGACGTGTTCAACACACTGGTAGAGAGTCAGAAACTTCCGATCTTCTCTATCTCCGGAGAGCCATACAACGCACTGCTCTCCCGTATCGCACTTCAGGCAGAAGTAGATGTCATCGTTTTGGGTGGTATGGGATTAAAATATGATGATTACCTTGCATTCCGTGATACCCTGGAAAAAGGTGGCGCCATGAGCCATACCGTTATGTTTATCCACACAGCTTCCGATCCGACCGTTGAGTGTACACTGGTTCCGGATATGGCACTTGCTGTTGCAGAGCAGTTTGCCTTGAACGGAAAGAAAGTTCTGGTACTGCTTACCGATATGACAAACTACGCCGATGCACAGAAAGAGATGGCGATCACCATGGAGCAGGTACCTTCCAACCGAGGTTATCCGGGCGATCTGTACAGCTGCCTGGCTTCCCGTTATGAGAAAGCCGTTGATATCGAAGGTGCAGGTTCTATTACAATCCTTGGTGTTACCACAATGCCTGGTGATGACGTAACTCACCCAGTACCGGATAACACCGGTTATATCACAGAAGGTCAGTACTATCTGAAAAATGGACACATTGAGCCATTCGGTTCTCTCTCCCGTCTGAAACAGAACGTAAACGGCAAGACCCGTGATGACCACCGTGCACTGATGGATGGTATGATCCGTCTGTACTCCCAGTATAAGGAAGCTCTTGAGAAGAAATCCATGGGATTCCTGATGAGTGACTGGGATGAAAAGCTTCTGAAATACGGTGAGCTTTTCGAGACAAAACTTATGGACCTCAGTGTAAACATTCCACTTGAGGATGCACTTGATCTTGGCTGGGAAATCCTTGCAGAGTGCTTCGAGCCAAACGAAACCGGTTTGAAGACAAGTCTTCTGCAGGAGAGATGGCCAAACAAAGAAGCATTAAACTAAAAGGAGCAGCTGATGGCTATCAAACTTACAAAAAATGAGCAGAAGGTGCAGAAAGACCGCCTGAAACAGTATCAGCGTTATCTTCCTACCCTGCAGTTGAAAAAACAGCAGCTGCAGGCTGTCATCACGAAAACAAAAGCTGATCTGGACCAGAAGGAAGTCGAACGTGCTCAGATGATCGGTGACCTGGATGACTGGGTTGCAGTATTTGCTGAAAATGAAATCTTCGATGAAAGCAAAAAATTAGATCACCTAGTACAGCCGGATACCGTCATCTGTAAGAATGAGAACATCGCCGGTGTCACAGTTCCTGCCTTTCAGGAGCTGACCTTCAAAGACATCGATTACGATGTGGACGACTATCCTCTGTGGGTGGACACTGCTATTATAAAACTCCGCGAGATCGCACGTCTGGATGCTCTGGTATCAACACTGCGCAAACAGGAAGCGCTTCTGGAAAAAGAGTTACGCTCTACTTCCCAGCGTGTCAACCTGTTTGAAAAAGTCAAGATTCCGGAAGCCAAGGAAAATATCCGCATGATCGGCGTTTTCCTTGGAGATCAGCAGACAGCGGCCGTTGTCCGCGGAAAGATTTCAAAGAAAAAATTAGTGGAGGCGGCACAATGATAGAGAAAATGAAAATGGTCTGCGTCGTGTCATCTGTCTCCCGAAAAGACGAGATGCTCGACGGACTTCGATCCTTAGGGCTCTTACATCTGGCAGAAAAGAAAAGTCCGGACCGTGCAGTTGCAGAACGTTTTACAACGCTTTCCAAGACAGCTGCCACTCTGACGGACTATGCGCCGGATAAAAAGAACAAAAAGAAAGAACCTGTACCGGTTCTCTCCGATTCCGAATTTGAGGAAATGTATCAGAATGTGTTAGCCACATTAGATAAAAAAGCCTCACTGGAGCAGGAAATCAGTGCTGCCAACGCTGAGATTGAACGAATCAAGGCTTGGGGCAATTTTTCACCGGAAGATGTGAAACGCGTAAAAGAAGATGGATATGATCTTCACTTCTACCGCCTTGGTAAAAATGAATACCAGATGGCACTGCAGGATCCAGAAATCAAAATGATCGCACTGACACCGATAGATAAAATGCACACAGTTGCAGTACTGGGAACACTTCCGGTCACAATTCCGGCAACAGAATTTACCCTTCCGGAAAAAGGCATCGATGAGCTGACAGCACAGATTGAAAGCTGTCAGACAGAAATCGGTACATGTGAGGAAACACTCAAAAAATCCAGCATCTATGATACAAGTTTTCAAGTTCAGATGCTGAAAGCGCAAAATGCAGAAAACTATTCTTCTGCAAGTGAAACAGCAGAAAATGATGAAGATTTTGTATGGATTTCCGGATACCTTCCGGAAGCAGATCTTCCGAAATTCAAAGCTGCGGCAACAGAGCATAAATGGGCATGGGCCATGGATGACGTGTCAGAAGATGACACAGAGATCCCTACCAAAGTAAAATATGGAAAAGTTTCCGGACTGATCCAGCCGGTATTTGATATCCTTGGAATCCTTCCGGGATATCGGGAGTCAGATATCTCCCTCTGGTTTTTCCTGTTTTTCACCCTGTTCTTTGCAATGATCATCGGTGATGCCGGTTACGGCTGCCTGATCCTGATTACAACGATCGCTCTGGTAGCAAAAACAAAGAAATTTAATACTACAACTTACCTGTTACTGGTTCTCTCCATTGCAACCATCGTATGGGGTGCCGTCACGGGTACGTGGTTCGGTATGGAAAAAGCAATGCATGTGCCTTTCTTAAAGGCTCTGGTTATTCCTCAGTTTGCAAACTACCCGGATTACTTCGGTGTATCTGCCACAACACAGCAGAACGCCATCATGAAGTTCTCTTTCACCATCGGAGCGATCCAGATGGCATTGGGAAGTCTGATCTCCATCAAAAAGAAACTGAGTGAAAAGAACTTAAGTTGGGTGGCAGATCTTGGCTGGCTGGTAGCAGTCATCGGCATGTATCTGTTATCCCTGTATCTGGTTATTGGCCAGAAGCTTAATATCGTACCAGTCTTCGCCATGGTAGGCGTTGCATTTATCCTGGTCGTACTCTTCGGTGGCATGTCCCCGGACAAAACATTTGGTCAGGGTCTGAAAAGTGGTGTCGCAGATGCATTTACCGTATTCTTAAATACGATCAGCTGCTTTGGTAACGTCATGAGTTACATCCGTCTGTTTGCGGTAGGTATGGCAGGATTTGCCATTTCCCAGAGTTTCAACGGCATTGCAGCAGGTTTTCACGGACCGCTCATCATTCTCGGCGTTGTGGTCGTACTAATCGGACACGGACTGAACATTATCATGTGTTTCCTTTCCGTCGTTGTACACGGTGTTCGACTGAACGTATTAGAGTTTTCCGGTCAGGCCGGTCTGGAGTGGACAGGAATTGCATACGAACCATTTAAAGTAAACGAAAAGATTAAAAAATAGTGTATTTGCAAAGATGCACAACAGAATGATATCATGGATTGCATGATGTGCATCTCGCAACAGGAATGAAAAACATTCTTGAATAAAACAGTATTAAAAAAGGAGAATTATTATGAATATCGCATTTATAGGTATGGCAGCCGCACTTGGTTTATCAGCAGCAGGATCTGCATTTGGTGCAGGATTTGCCGGAATGGCATCAGTAGGAGCTTGGAAAAAGTGTTACGCAAGCGGTAAAGCAGCACCGTTCATTATGATCGCATTCTCCGGTGCACCGCTGACACAGACAATTTATGGATTCCTTCTTATGAACTTTATCAAATCCGCAGTAGCAGGTGGCGCAGACGCTGGTCTGGCACTTGGCGTTGGACTCTTTGGCGGACTTGCAATCGGACTTTCCGGATTATTCCAGGGTAAATGTGCTGCTGCTGCTGCAGACGCTCTTGGCGCAACCGGTAAAGGTACCGCGAACTACTTCATCGTAGTTGGTATCGTTGAGACAGTAGCGCTGTTCACACTGGTATTCAGCTTACTGCTGTTAGGCTAAAAAGCAATTTAAAGCAAAGATTAAAAAGCTCAGTCCTTCGGGGCTGGGCTTTTTTATGTATAAAAAGAGAAGGTACAATGCCTCTCAGAAGCACTGTACCTTCTCTATATTCGTTTTTAAAGCAATCTTTAAGAATTACTCACCGTATTTCTCAAAACGCTCTTTTCTTGCCTCAGCGACTTCATCCTGACGCTCTTTCCATAATCTGTCAGCAACTGGTTTCCAGTTCTCTGCGTATGGAATTGTTTTTGCAATCAGGCTGTCAACCGGCTCTTCTGCCTGCATATCTGTAGAATGAGCTCCGGAAGCCTCTACCATCTTCTTGATCATCTCCGGATTCTCAAGCATCGGGCATGGACGAAGCTGGTTGTCATTGAACGGCATATTGTCATGATACTGCATGAACAGCGGCTGCTGTAAGCACTCAAGCAGGGAATGCTCTTTGATGTTGATGTTGGAGTAGTGAATGAATACACATGGCTCTACATCACCGTTCGGGTTGATATGTAAGTAGTTCTTACCACCAGCGATACATCCGCCTACGAACTCAGCGTCGTTCTGGAAATCCAGTGTGAAGAGTTTGATCGGGCATTTTCTGCTACGTACGAAACGAACACGGTTAACCATGTACTCACGCTGTTCCGGTGTCAGAAGCAGATCTGTACTTGCGTCTTTTCCAACTGGCATGTAATGGAAGAACCAGGAAAGGATTGCTCCTTTGTCTACCAACATCTGAAGGAATTCATCAGATGTAACTACTTTATAGTTTTTGCTTGTGTAACAGATAGATGTACCGAATAACAGACCATGCTCTTTCATCAGATCCATAGCGTGCATAACTTTCTCGAATACACCCTGTCCACGACGGTCATCGTTTGTCTCTGCATATCCCTCTACAGACAGAGCGAAGGATAAGTTACCAAGTCTCTGAACTTCTTTACAAAGCTCCTCATCGATCAGTGTTCCGTTTGTGAAGATATGGAATGCACAGTCGTTATGTTTCTCAGCAAGCATCAGGATATCTTTCTTACGAACCATCGGCTCACCACCTGTTAATACGAAGAAGTGGATACCAAGCTCTTTTGCTTCTGTGATAATTCTGTCAAGCTCTTCATTGCTTAACTGAAGCTGATGACCATACTCAGCAGCCCAGCATCCTGTACATTTCAGGTTACATGCACTGGTCGGGTCCATCAGGATAACCCACGGCACGTTACATCCGTATTTTTCACGGTTCTCTTTTACTTTTTTGAAACCTGTCAGACCAGCTTCAAATCCCATGTTTAATACGTGCTGTTTTACGATGTTTGGATGAAGTCTCTCTAAAGCATCGTAAATCATCTGTGTCCATTTCTGCTCCGGATCAGACAGAACTTCGTTTGCATTATCCCAGAAATACTGTGGGAAGTTCTTACCTGCGATCTTGTTTGCCAGGTTCATCAGTTTTACTAAATTTTCTTCTTTATTTTTGTTGATGTATTTATAAACTCCTGAGAAAGCCAGTTCAAATGACTTTCTTGCTGCAGCGTGTTTTACGTCCATCTTTCAATTCCTCCTGTTGTCTGTCCTTAGTTTGCATCAGTTCCTTCGATCTCACTCTTGTAGTTCTTGTAGCCTTTCTTTACGAATGGATGCTCTGCCCAGATCTTGTCAGCATGCTCTTTCCACTCAGCTGCGTACGGCTCACATTTCTCGCAAAGGTGCTCTGCGCTCTCCGGAGACTGTAAATCAGTAGATTTTGCACCAGTCTCACGAACCATCTCCTGCAGTTTCTCCGGGTTCTCAAGCATCGGACACGGACGAAGCATGTTGTCGTTGAACGGCTGGTTGTCTCTGTATGCCATGAATAACGGCTGTTTCAGACACTCAAGTAATGTGTTCTCACGGATGTTTGCTCCTGAGTAGTGAATGAAAACACATGGCTCAGCATCTCCGTTTGCGTTGATATGGAAGTAGTTACGTCCACCGGCGATACATCCGCCTACAAACTCGCCATCGTTCTGGAAGTCCATGAGCATAATCGGTTTTCCACCTTCGAATGCACGAACCTCACGGATACGTTTGTAGATGTACTCTCGCTGCTCCATAGTCGGCATCAGTTCTACATCAGCTTCGTTTCCGACTGGCATATAGTGGAAGTACCAGGAGTAACGGCATCCGTGCTCGATCAGCAGATCGAAGAACTCATCAGATGTAACGGCATCCATGTTCTTTCTTGTATAACATACAGATGTTCCGAAGAACAGACCATACTGTTTCATCAGATCCATAGCGCCCAGAACTTTCTGGAAAATACCCTGACCACGACGGCCATCGTTTGCTTCCTCAAATCCTTCCAGACTCAGAGAGAAGGAAAGGTTTCCTAATTTCTGAACTTCTTTACAGAACTCTTCGTCGATCAGTGTTCCGTTTGTGAAGCTGTGGAATGCTACATCATGATGTTTTTTACAAAGTTTCAGGATATCTGCTTTACGAACCAGCGGTTCTCCACCTGTGAACATGTAGAAGTAGATACCAAGCTCTTTACCCTGTGTTACAATGTCGTCTAACTCATCGTATGTAAGGTTCAGCTTGTAACCGTACTCTGCTGCCCAGCATCCTGTACATCTTAAGTTACATGCACTTGTCGGGTCCATCAGGATCAGCCACGGAATATTGCAGTGGTGAACCTCACGCATTTTACGGATTGTTTTTGTACCATAGAAAGCAGCCTCAAAACCAAGGTTTAATGCTGTCATTTTTGCTACGTTCGGATCTAACTCGTCAAGCATTGTGTTTACGAATTTCATCCATTTGTGATCCGGATTCTGAACGATTTTTTTTGCACCTTCATATGCTTCCGGTTTGAAGTTGTCGCCCATGAATCTCTGAGCCAGATCGATGATCTGAAGTAATCCTTTTTCTCTGTCTTTGTTCAGTCTTTTTAAAGCAACGTCAATTGCTGCACTGAACGCTTTTCTCTGCATAGTATGTGATAAACTTGCCACGATATGCTCTCCTTTCCTATTCCCTTAGCCATCCGTCAGGCAGATATTCACAATCCGCCATCGCTACTTGTTCACAACCAAATAACTATCATATAACTTCATTTGGTTAAATAGTTTGTTACTTATAAACAATTTTTCCAAACAGGCACCTACTACTTTCTACAATTGTAAAAATGTGTCTGTTTTATAACATATGTTTCTTACACGACATCCGTGTCTTTGACAACACATGTTGCATTTTTAACTCTTGTATATTATAATCAACTTAAGTTAAATATCAACCGTCAATTTAATTTTTTCTGTCAATTATCCCACATTTTACCTGTACTTTGTTGGATAATTAACAGTTTCCAAGGGGATTGACTGCCGGATTTTGCCTGTTTTTGGTATAATTTAATTTGGTGTGATAAAGTGAAAAAGCAGTATTTACCAGACATGTCTGAGCAGTAAGTTTCTACTAATATAATGAGTGCAAACGAGTCAACATGCTGGTATGATTGACGAGTGGCGAAATTATCGAGTGATAAAATCACGATATAATATAAAGAAAGAATCAATGCAAACGGACAAAGGAGAGGATTGGAAATGGCAACTGACCGCCGCACAAAGTATACGAAATCGGTAATTCGACAGGCACTTTTTGACCTGTTAAAGGAAAAGCCTTTAAATAAGATCACAGTAACGGATATCTGTAAAATGGCAGACATCAACCGCAGTACCTTCTATTCTTATTATGAAGATGTGTATGCACTGCTGACGCAGATTCATAATGAGCTGTTTGAAAATATTGTGGTGACACTTGGAAATGATAACTGGTTTGATGATCTCTTGAAACTGATCGACCAGAACCGTGATCTCTGTCAGGTGCTGATCGGACCACACGGAGATTCTTCTTTTATCAGACAGCTGATGTATCTGGGATATGATAACAGTATGCGTGTCTGGCAGAAGATTTATCCAAATGCGGATGCGACGATGCTGGATTATTCCTATGCGTATCTGGCAAATGGAGTGATCGGGATTCTGGAGAACTGGGTGTGCAGTAATTATAAACTCTCGATTGAGCAGGTTGGAAAGCTACTGATGGGGATTACGATGAATGGGTTGAGTTTTCTAGAACAGGGGGCGTCGGCTTATGCTGTCGAAAATTAAATTTTTGTTTAGGGTGGCTTAAAAATTTACTACGATAGTACTCTGAATGTCCACTTTTTAGTACCAATGTCTACATTTATGTTTTGAATGTCCACTTTTATGTTCTAAATCTCTACTTTTTAGTGGCAACATATGTGAATTTTCAGGACACACAACGTATATAAGCGGAATTTGAGAAATTTTTTCTTTGAAGGCGATTTGTTAGCTGAAAAGACCAAATTTTCAAATTCCGCTTTCATAACCTTTCGTTTTGCCAATCACAATATTACGTTTTTCCAATATTCCAGCAGCCGCTCCACACTGTAAGCCGCATTCGCCGGACTGGTAGACGGCAGCTGCACCGCCTCAATCCCAAGCTGTTTTGACAGATATTTATCATACAACTGCTTTGACTTCGCCCCGTTCGCATAAATTTTTGTAATCCGACTTCTACTTATAATATATCCCAGATCATTTGGCACAACATTCCGGATACTGCTATCACTGGATCCCGCGATATCGCAGCTTGCGATCACGTCCCACAACGCAATATGATGCCGCAGCAACATCTCTTTTTTCTCCGGAATTGTCTGTGGAACGTTTTCATGTAAAACCTGCGCCATCACTTTCCAGAAACGATTCTGGGGATGTCCGTAAAAAAACTGCATTTCTCTGGACTTCACGGACGGGAAGCTTCCCAGGATCAGTATTTCGGAATTTTCATCATACACCGGTGGAAATTCATGATTTTGTCGTTTTAACTCCATACAAAATCCTTCTTTCTCATAACTTCATTTACTAAACTAAATTTTATCAGGGAAACATGATTTTCAATTACTGATATCGCTCTTTTCGAAAGGTGCATTTTGTTTTATACACTACATTTTTCTCTGCAATTTATCACGTTTCCCTGTTTTATCATCAACTATTATTTTTCTGCTTTGCCTTCATCCGTCTCTTCTTTTTTCGGCGGATCAATTCTCCGACGATAGGACAATCCTGTCATATGCGCAATATACCCTGCCAGATCATGTGTCAGCTGCTCCTTACGCACACGCCACTCCCAGTTATGTCCAAGAGTAGACGGGAAGTTCATCCGGGCTTCTTTTCCAAGTCCCAGATAATCCTGAATCGGAATGATACAATATTTTCCAACGCTGGACATTGCCATCCAGATCAGATTTTCACAAAGTTCCCCATTAGACGCATGCGGACGGTTCATGTACTCCCGAATATGGTTGCGTACATGATCCTGTGTACCATCCAGATACTGCATCAAAGTCTCATTGTCATGGGTTCCTGTGTATACCACAGAGTTCGGTGTATAGTTGTGTGGAAGATATTCGTTGTCGCTGCCGCCACCAAAGGCAAACTGCAGTACTTTCATGCCCGGGTAACCGGTTTCTGCCACCAGATCACGAACAGCCTGTGTCATGTAGCCAAGATCCTCCGCAATGATCTCAATGTTTTTCACATGTTTTTTCACTTCTTTAAAAAGCGCGATACCCGGTCCCTTTTTCCACTTTCCGATGCGGGCGTTTGTCATGCCGTAAGGAATGGTGTAATACTCATCAAAACCACGGAAATGATCAATTCGAACCACATCATACAATACTTCGCAATGTTTGATACGACGGATCCACCATGCAAAGTTCTGTTTTTTATGGTATTCCCAGTCATAGATTGGGTTGCCCCAGAGCTGCCCATCGGCGGTAAATCCGTCTGGCGGGCATCCAGCAACTTCGATTGGGTTCATATCTTCGTCAAACTCAAATAATTCCGGATTCATCCATGCATCCGCGCTGTCGAAGGCTACATAAATCGGGATATCACCAATGATCTTGATACCACGCTCGTTTGCATATTTTTTTACTTTCAACCACTGTTTTAAAAACCAGTACTGCAGATATTCGTAATAACAGATCTCATCTGCAAGCTCTTCCCGGTATTTTGCCAGAACTTCCGGCTCTTTCTGGATCAGTTCTTTCTCCCAGGTGTTCCATGCCTGTTTGTCATGAACGTCCTTCAATGCCATAAATAATGCATAATCCGGCAGCCATTCTTTCTGCTCTTCCTCAAATTTCAGAAACTCTGCGTCTTCCCGTTTTTTGCTGTTTTCATATGCTTTATGTAACAATGGATTTCTGTTTTCATATTGCTTCTCATAGTCCACATAGGACGGATTCGTACCAAGCTGCGCAGACTCACATTCCGCTCTCGTCAGAAGCCCTTCCTCGATCAGTTCTTCCAGTGAAATAAAGTACGGATTTCCCGCAAAGGTGGAAAATGACTGATACGGAGAATCACCGTAACTGGTTGGTCCCAACGGCAGGATCTGCCAGAAGGTCTGACCGCTCTCCTGCAGAAAATCAATCCATTCAAAGGCACTCTTTGAAAAACATCCGATTCCATATTTTGACGGTAAACTGCTTACCGGAAGTAAAATACCACTTGCTCTCATACTTAAAAACTCCTTCTCAAACTCTGCCAAAAGAAACATAATTCTTCTCGTGCTAATATGCATCATTTGCACGAAGTACTTTTGTCAGATAAATAATTCAACGTAATTTTCTATCCAAATAAAGTGCTTTTTTGACAGCGGGATTTTTTCCCGAATTATGTGTTTTATTATACTCGTTTTTCCGCTATTTCTCAACCAAAAATACACCACGGTTCACGTTCAATATATGGGAACAGGAATGCTTTCTTACTAAAAAATAGTTCACTATTTTAGCCATCCCATTCTTGGAGCCGATTCAAAAATATCCTTACTCCAAACATTCATCTCAGTCTGAGTTGAGACTCCCACTTCTGCAAGTGGTGAGTAATAACAAGTCTTTCTCAGTGGGAGTTCAATCTCCGACTGAGATAAATGCTCCGCGCGGATGTGCAGTGATTCTGAAAAGAAGATGTCAGCTTGCGCTGACCAGAATCACGCACCAAGTCTCACGTGCGTTCGACTTGAATTTTAAATCCTCATGCCTGCAATCATACAATCCTATAAATTTTCTATGAATTCACATTTTTTCTATAGAAACGCAGAGAATATTATAGTATACTGAATACATCAGAATCATTCGATTCACATTATAAAGGAGGTAAATTCATATGGCAGAAAATACAATTGGCGGATGTACAGGTAATTGCCACAGCTGTGGTTCTTCCTGCGACACTCAGACAGGCGAAAGAAAGCCAAGTTTTTTTGATAGACTGGAATCCATTTCCGAACACTTTGACAATGTAGGTGAGGACAACGTACTTCAGATGTTAAACGACATTGTTGCAGAGCTGGAAAAAGAAGATTAACTATCACAAATAACACAAGAGCAGGCGAACAACCGCCTGCTCTTTTTACATCTGCATATTCTTGTTACGTTCAAGAATGCAACGCATAACTTCTTCCTCTGTCCTCGTATCTCCCCTATACACAACCAATCTTTTTCTTTCGAAAGAATTAAGATTTTCTTTTACGCTTCTTCCTTGTATGTCCTCTGCATGCATGCTATATTAACTGTATTAACACGGTTAGTACGCTGTCTGCCATATGGGTTTTATCTCAGCCGAGAAGACTCCCACTTCTGCAAGTGGTGAGTAATAACAAGTCTTTCTCAGTGGG
>ENA-OWRC01001461-OWRC01001461.1-human-gut-metagenome-genome-assembly--contig:-NODE-1461-length-23044-cov-2.919266_pt1 | contig 23044 bp, 30 predicted proteins | sample MGYA00248268_ERZ651895 | MGnify/ENA primary metagenome ERZ651895 (study PRJEB26924, sample SAMEA4378242) | human gut metagenome | biome: human gut; feature: human-associated habitat; material: faeces...
TTTATCTCTAATTCATCCATCGTTGTTTCCGCATTCATTGCAAAAAGTACACCTCCGAGGAATCCCGGGAAAACAATCGCATATCCTGCAAATATGATCAGCCAGGATATTCCTTTTAACGCCACCAGACTGACAACTCCCCAAAGTGCTGCACCTATAACCCCACACAATAATGCATTCGTCAGCAGAAACCATCCTGTCATACTCTTTTTTCCATATTTTTTATTCTTCCAGAAATCCCACAGCTTTCTCATTTTACATCTTCCTTTCCAAATTCCTTACCTTTAACAGAATCTTAACAAAGGTATGTAAAATCCAAAGGATCTGCCATGTAAAATCTATGTAAGAATTTTAAATCACCTGATGCTTCAGCCACTTTCTGCTGTGGAATCTCCACGAAAAAATAATCCCACGGAGTGTCCAGTCTGAAAACATTCCGATCCACACGCCCATTGCTCCGACACCAACTATCCGGATCATAAATACGCTGAGGCAAAAACGACACAGCCACATCGTCGTGCAAGATGTGAGCATTGAAAATTTCACATCCCCGGCTGCGCGCATACCATAGCCCGGGATAAATGCCATAATCCATACCAATGGCTTTACAATCGTGATCCACATCGTCATATGGATACACATATCCGCACTTTCTTTTTCCATACCACCAAGGATCGTGATCGGTTTTGTCAGCACAAATACACTCAGACAGCTGATGATCAGAATCACTTCCGCAATCATACAAAGCTTTTTGATATAGTAAACCGCTTCATCTTTTCTGCCAGCCCCAATACACTGTCCAACAATCGTCATCAACCCAACGCCAACTCCGATTGCTGCAATTCCATTCAGATTTTCCAGAATACTCGTCATTGCCTGTGCCGCGATTGCCACTGTGCCGAGCGTTGATACGGAGGACTGAATCGCAAGCTTTCCAAGCTGGAACATACTGTTCTCTACCCCTGACGGGATACCGATACTTAGAATTCTCCGGATCATCTGGAAGTCTGGACGGATTTTCAGATAATCACGAACCACGATCGGCTGCCTGTCCTGACGCAGCTGGGCCAGAACTACAACTGCACAGAAAACACGTGAAATCAGAGTTGCAAGTGCTGCCCCTGCAACACCCATATGAAATCCCCAGATCAGCATTGCATTTCCTGCAATGTTCATCACATTGGATATCATGGAAATGAGCATCGGACCTTTCGTATTATCCTGTGCCCTGAAAATCGATGCTGCCGAATCATAAGCTGCGATAAACGGAAAGGACAGTGCCGTGTAGAAGAAATAAATTTCCGACGCACGCATGACCTCTGCCTCCACTGATCCAAAGATCAGACGCAGCATCGGCTTTTGGAAAACAAGACAGATCAGGCTGATCACAACCGAAATTGCCGTAATAATAAACAGCACCTGCCTTGCGGATTCATTTGCCCGCTTCACATTCTTCTGTCCGATATACTGTGCACAGACGATCGCACCTCCTGCCGCCAGCGCAGAAAACGCCTGGATCACCAGCACATTGATCGAATCCACCAGCGATACTGCTGAAATCGCCGCAGATCCTACATTGCTTACCATCATTGTGTCCGCTGTTCCCATGATGGAATTCAGAAGCTGTTCCAGAACGACCGGTATCAGAAGATCTGCAATCATTTTATTTGTGAACATATGCTTTTGTTCCATTTTCTTTTAACTCCCTTTTTCCTCTGCTTCTCTCTTACTTCATTCCTGATTTCAAATAATTTCAAAAAAATCCCTTTGCTATTATGGTCTTCTTAAACTCAGAATGCAAGTATTTTTTTGCCCTGATGCGTTTAACCGACGGCTTTCTTTCTATCTCACATAGTTTTCAAACCCAAATGAGGCAGAAACCGTTTTTTTCATACATACTTTCTACCTATCAGCACATACTTATCTTATCCTGCCGGCAGTTTTTAAGATTTTCACTTTTTTCTGCCTGTGTCATATCAGATAAGGAGGTCCCCATGAAAAAAGAAAAACATTCTGATATTTCATCCCGCAAAAAATCCAATCAGAAGATCATCGATTCCTACGATTATCTGTCTAATGCAGCATCTGCGCAGGACTGCACCGGTCTGATCCCTGTCGGTCCCACAAACAGAGCTGAGCTGGAATCCTACGAAGAAGTCTATCATTATCGACCGCCGAAAATTGATCCGGAGAAATGTGAGTGACTTCTATCAACCAAATAAGGAACGGTTTCGCTCTTTTTGTCCGAAACCGTTCCTTATATTTACGCTGGTAACTACTACTATAACATGAAAAAGCATAGAACATCCTTTGTCTCATTTTCTCCAAAAATCATCCCGATAAATTTCTGGTATCCTGCCTTTTTCGCCATCTCCAAAGAAACCCGCAGGCGCTCAATTTCCCGGCTGCGCAGCTTTTCAAAATGTTCGATCGTATCTTTTCCTTCATAGCAATAGCCCTTTGTTCCAACCAGGGCATATTCGCCATAAGAATAAAAATTATTCTAGAGAAATTCCAGACGTTCGGAAAACATTTCCTTCATTTGCACCAAGATAAACGGTAATCTTCATCTTCTATTCCTCATCAAAATCTACTTCAAATACGCCTTCCGGTGTCTTCATGGTCAGGATTCCAAGATTAAAATCATCATCCTGAATCGTGATATGATATTCAAACACGACATCATCATCAAATTTGGAAAGTAAAATATATTCTCCATTTTCCTTTCCTTCAATCTGATCACAGATATCATCGTATACATCCTCTCCGGAAATCAGTCTCGGATATCCGGATGATTTGATTTTCTTTTCAATTGCTTCATATAATTCGTTCATGCTTTCTCTCTCTTTCTTTTTTTCATTTTATGTTGTTCTTTTTACAAGAATCTGATCTTACATCTCGTCCCGAAATCGCACATTTTAATTTATGCTGATTTCAGCATAACATACCCGCTCTATATTTTCTACTTTGACCAGGTCAGTTCTTCCTTCCCGGTATAATCAAATTTACCATCGTTTTTCTCTTCCAGCGCCTTGATCATATGATAGGTGTATTCATTATACGGCATCGGGATTCCAAGCTCTTTTCCCATCCGAACAAGCGCGCCGGAGAACATATCGATTTCCGTGTGGCATCCGGCATCCAGATCCTGCAAGGTGGAATATCTGGCTGACGGTGGAACCGCACTTCCACGTCCGGACGAGCTTTCGGTCTTGCTCATATCGATTCCTTTTGCCTGTGCGACTGCTTCCAGCTCTCTTTTTAATCCGTCACTGATTGCTTTCATGTGCACGCTGTCACGGTAACATCCAACGCCTGCTCCCAGAATCGCCTGCGGCAGATTGCTGCACACATTCAGGCAGAACTTGCACCAGATCTCTTCCTGAATATACTCTGTGGAGCGGAAATGAATCCCGGTATCTGCAAATAACTCTTCCACTGCTTTCACCCGCTCGCTGTCGAACGGTGCGGACGGTTCTCCGAAAATGATTCCAAGTGTGGTCGGTGGATCAAAATGATAACCGTCTTCCTCTTTATGTGAAGCCACTTTGATCAGTGCCGGTAACACATGCTCCATTCCCACTGTTCTGCCAATGATCTCTTCGCTGTCAATACCGTTCATCAGACTCATGATCGCCGTATGCTCGCCTGTTGCTTTTTGTATACTCTCCAAAGCACCTTCCAGTGAACCGTATTTCAAAGCAACCACCATCAGATCCACGTCATGTGCCTCATCCGGAGTCCACACTTCCGGATGGTAAGTCTTGCCATTGATCGCACATCCGTTCTTTTTCAGACGTTCTGCTCTTTCTCCTTCAGCGATCACTCCAAGCCGGATATCTGATTTTTCAGAAAGACCCCAGATCACATAAGAGCCTACTGCTCCCGCACCTAAAACTGCAACTGATTTTATCTTCATCTTCTCTCACCTCGTAAATTTTCTATTTTTCAACCTTTCGGAGTACCCTTGCCGGATTGCCGACGATTCCCGTCTTTTTCAATAAAATTCCAAGAACCATGACAAACACCAGCGATGCTGCATGTAAAAGTACCGCTGCCATTTTGTTGTCCTCCTGATGTATGTTATTTTCTCTTTATCCCCGCATCGGTGTCCTGACTTCAATCAGATTGCCGTCCAGATCATAAAAACGGATCACTTTCTGTCCCCAGCTGTACGCCATCAGCCTGGTGACGTATTTGGTTTCCGGATACAGTTTTTCTAATTTTTCAGTAAACGCTTCCATATTCCGCTCTTCAAAATAAAGTTCACAGGAATTATTCTCCGGGACAACTTCTTTTCCTGTAACATCCTTCCAGACTTTTTCGTCCTGTAAAACAAGTCCTTCTGTCAGAATAACATTTCCATCATTGTCCAGAATGATATCCAGACCAAACAGATCATGATAAAATTTCTTTGATTTTTCAATGTCTTTTACGACAATCAGGATATTCCTTAATCTCATCTTCTCCTCCACAACCTGATTTTTTTACTCTATCAGTTTTTTCTGATCTTCCTGGTAAAAAATAGGCTTTTCCTATTCAACTCCCTTTCCCAGTGGCACACCGCCATGGAGGATATCTTCCATCCTATGCACACGACGTTATCCGGATTGCACGGGATTTATTCGACACCTCCAGTGCAAATGGGTTAGCTTTCCTGGAATAGCTACCGCAAATACTTCTGTGTCTTTTCCATTACGTTTTTCAGGATATCAATGTTTTGTAAAATATTTTCTTTTTCCAATGAATGATTGGCATCCTCATACACATAAATCGGAACTGCCTGATTCTTTGAACATGCAATTACTTTTTTTACATCGCTCCACGGATCCGCAGTTCCAATAAATGCAATTGCATCATCATGTTCAAACATAAAAGTCTGTTCAAGCGGGGTATACAAAATCTGGCAGCATTTTATCTTATATTTCTCAGCATAAGCGGATGCAATAATGGTTCCTACGCTTTTGGAAATAAATAAAACTTCACTGTACTCGTCAAATGCGATTTCTTCAAGCTTCTTTTCTGCCTGCGCATACAAGCACTCAAATGCCTCTTGCATTTTCTTTTTATCGCCGCGTATATTTTTGCCATTATAGGAATACTCCTGCATGACTATCTTTTCATATCCATATTCCTGAACCAGTTTTCTTGCATAGTACAAAAGTGGCTTATCACAATGATAACCAATGCCTGGGAAAAATACTGCTATTTTCATGGCATCCTCCTGATTTATCTTTTATTTCCATATTTATCAAAATTTTTCCTGAGTGCAATCTCCGTCGGTATGATCGAACCCACCAGTGGAATCATCTGAAATACACACAGAATTCCACCGACATTTCCTATGGCATCATTAGACTTTCCCATAACCAGAAGTAACACAATTAAAGATACCACCAAAAGAATAAGTCCACAGATATACCAGATCTTTCCGCAATAATGATGTGCAAATACCCAGGTGTCCTGATTCTTCATTGACATTGATGTTCTGTAACCAAACACATAATTGATCTGATCCGGTGCTTTTTTCAAAAACATTTTTCCGAAGCCGATCATTGTAAACGGAATCAGTAAATCCATTATAAGCATAAAAATCCAGAATCCCATAGCCGCACCTCCATTATTTTATCTTTTTTCAGTTTTTCTCAGATACACACACCCCAAATGTCTTATGTTTCAGTTTACTCTCTTGGGACAAATTAATCAACAAGCCGTTTTCGGTTCTTGTGCATTTTGTGGTAAAAAAAAAACTGGAAATTTGTGCAAATGCTGGTGAATTCGGTTCTCTATACAAATCAATTTTTAAGGCAGGACTCGCTCCTTTCAGACTTGCTCTGACTCCTAATATTTCACTGGTGATCATCAACCTGATATTGCAGAGCATAGGTGATGGAAGTCAGCCACTTATGAGCAAATATTATGGTGAAAAAAGGACAAATGACTTAACCGAAGCGAAACATATGGCTTATACTTTTGCTATTATTTATCTTCCATATTACTCGGATAAATTATATGATAAAACAAGGGACTTTTAGTTGCAGGTTGTTCTGGAGTTTCAAAATCTTCAGCGGAGAGCGATTGGCTATCAGATAAAAACACCAATTTCACATTTTTTGCATATCTTAAATGAGAATGTTATACCACCCAGGAGGACTTATGAAAAAAAATTTTATATCCTTACTTTTTGTTTCTGCTATAACTGTCGGCCTTTTATCAGCCTGCAGCTCTGCACCTGCCGATGATAATGCTACGAATCCTAAAGCTGAAACCGTCACTTCCCAAGCCAATCATGACACCAATTCTTCTCCTGTCTCTGTGACACTGAACGAAGTCGCCCATTCTATCTTCTATGCCCCGCAATACGTTGCTATTGAAAATGGGTATTTTGCGGATGAAGGAATTAATTTGACTCTTGTTACTGGTTTTGGGGTAGATTAGTTAGTACAAGACGTTATTTATTATTTCACCCGTAATCTCTGTCCTGTGTAAATTAAATTCGGGTTGAATAGCTTCTCAACTATCCGTTTATCTAAACTGAATCGCTTCAATTCTTAGTGCCTGTCCCACAGTTCCGAGTGTTGCTACCCCATCAGCTTTTGTCCAATCAGTCCAGCCGCTGTTCTGGATATGTACTCTGTATTCAAAATCACCTTTGAAACATAAACATTCAATTCTTTTATTTTCCCCTACAGTTCCGATTACAGTATTTTTGTCAATTTGACCATAATCTTTCCAACCAATTCCCTGAATGTGAGCTTTTGCTTTAATTGTCATATTAAGCGGATCAATCTTAAATGCTTCTAATCTAAGGTTATGTCCTGTAATACCAATGATATTCTCGCAAGCTCTCTCTCCTAACCAGCCTCTGTTCTGGACGTGTGGATTGACAAGGAATTTAGCAGCCATGATCTCGATCGCTTCAATTTGCAGTCCCTTTCCTTTTGTGCCCGCCCAGTTTCCATTGAATGTCCAATCTGTCCATCCGATATTTTTCTGGTGGACTCTGTAGATGTACGGCGTATCCTTGCCGGTAATCTTGATTGCTTCGATACGCTTGTTCTGTCCTGTGGTGCCAAGGATAGTGTCTTTGGAGATATTCTTGTATTCCTTATCGCCTACATTCTTGATATGCACTACCACGTCTGTTTCTCCGACGGGAACAAGACGGAACGCTTCGATTCTCCGGTTCTGTCCTGTCGTTCCTGACATACGACCATCAGACTGCCAGCACGCCCAGCCGATGTCACGGATATGTGACTGGTAAGATACCTTACCGTAATGCTGTACGGAGTCCTGAGATGTTCCACCAGATGTTACCTTACCGTCAGAATCCTCTTTTGCCGGAGATGCCGTAGCGATGCCGAATGCATTAAGGATACCTCTTGCCAGATCATCCATCTGACCATTGAATTTGCCCAGGTCACCAGAATTAGTAATGAAACCATTTTCCAGTAGTCTGTAGCTGTAGCCCCTCTGTGCTGCTCTCCACGGATTTGCAAGGTCATCTCTCGGTTTGATTTTTTCGGCACGTCCTGGAAAGAATGAACTGATAAAGTTAGCCAGTGCCGTGTCGTATTTGTCTGGACTATAGCCCTCCTCAATAATTACATGACCGCCTTTTACAGACGGAACATTGCTGTCCATATGTAACTCCAAAATCTGCCAATCTTTCGGAATATTTAAGCTCATAATACCATTGTCTGCGTACCAGTTTCGGTTTGTATCCGCAACCGTAACATTGCTACCACCTAAAGCTAATAAACGAGAAGCTAAATATCTAACTCTTTCGGCTTCTGTATATCCATATCCTACTGCTCCGCAATCACCGGCACCATGACCGGCTATAATATATAAATGTGCCATAGTATCTCCTTTCCGTCTTTGTGCTGTCTACTCAGCTTTATTTAACTGTTTAAACACCTGGTTTACATAATTGCTAAGTCCCGCAACCAGAATACCCTGAACAATCGCTGTGAAAATTGCCATTGCGATATTTTGTGTGCCTTTAAGGTCGCAAGTTGCAACAACATAGATTCCGCAAACTACAACTCCAACAACTCCAAGGATTGCCGGAATGTATTTATCTGCTACGGTTTCAGACTTTTTTAGTCCGATTCCGATAAAATACAGGACAACTGCCACGACAACAAGTTCCGGTTTCACATAATTAATAATCTGTTCCATGATTCTATTCTCCTTTTCCTCTTAGGTGCAATTCTTCAATTTCGTGCATCATCTTTGTAATCATTCCATTGCCACCGAGTTCGTGATACGCATTATACATTTCACAGAAATTCTCGTAGGCATACGATGGGATTGAGCCAAGTCTCATATACTTATCATGGTATTCAATCAACTGGACTCTAAGCAAAAGCATCGTACCTTTGCTATTTGCATCCCTGTCTTTTTTCTGATTTTTTAACAGCCACACGATATATCCCAAGAGAATCGGAAGCACTATCGTGTAAGTCTGAAAAAGTAGCTCTTTCATTCTTCTTTCACTTTCTTGTCATTATTGTTTTGAGTATAAAAATAAGACCTTTCGGTCTTGCTCTGATTTCCATATATTTGTTTCTCATCAATTACAATGCATCCTCTCCGACAATGTAGTTATATTCATCAATTGAGATGACGCCTTTTTCTACTCTCTTCTGGAGCTGTGCTTTTGTTACCCTGTTATTCTCATACAGTCTTTTTACTAAAATTTTCATTGTTTATACCGCTTTTCTAAATACCCCTTACAACTAATAATGTTCCACCACTTAATCCTGACGGTAATCCTGTCAGCTTTCCTCCAGAAACACCAAGTGTGATGTTTGTTGCAGCTGGTGATCCGTAAAATGCTGATTTATAATAATTTGTGCCATTAAAAGCGTAAACAGTTGTAGTAGTAGAACCACCCCACTGTGATTTTGTGGTCTCATAAGCGTAACCGTATGCTTTGATTGTTCCAGATGCTGTCTTGAAAGATACTGTTGGGTTTGTTACATCTACAAGATACGCTTCGCAGTTGTTATTTGATATACCACCAGACATGTCAGCAGTTCCAGTAGCTTTGAGTCCATTTATACTAGTAAAAGTTACACCTTTTTTAACTTCTGATGGGCTTGCATTTCCGAAAAAATTGGCAGGAATATACATGTTACATCGTTGCTGGTCGCCCCTTAATATAATCTGTTCTTGTTTGTCCGAAGGATATATTCTTGGGTTAATATTTATATGATACAATGTGCCGAAATCAGTTTGTTCTTTACTATATTTAACATCTTCTTCTTTTACTGCGCCGGTTAGCCTACTATTAACCGGAATACTACCAGTTATCAACGCCCCTGTTTTATCGTGAGCAGTTGCACCACTTTCCATCATATCCGCAGTTACAGTATCCTCCGTCAAATCAAGTAATACTTTACCGGCATATTCCACTTTATTTACAGCCATACTCAATCACTCCTAACCAATCGTTACTGTAGTTCCACCGGCAGAATTTTCGGATTCCACGTAAGGAATTTTTGCGACTGTAACCTGTGACAGATGCGTATATCCAGCATCCGGCAGAACGGTCTGCTGTACGCTTGACGGGGTGACCGTCTTAGCCTGTGCCTTTACTCCCTCACTGCCGGTCATCGTACCTTTCACTCCGAGGATGGTCACACCCTCTCGGATATTATTAGCGGTCAGTTTCGCCTTTTCTGTGGCATCGATTCCGACCTTGCCGGAACCATCGTGGTAGCCCTGTGCAATCACATAGCTGTCTGTCAGAGTCTTGATAGAGCCTGACACAGCACCATTATTCGGCATCGTGCCGACAAGCTTTGTACCTCTTGCGTAGGCGGTTTTGCCCTTTAAAATCTCAGCAACTGCGGCAGTAGCATCGTTAGAATCTACGTCAAACGTGCACGCTCCTGTGACCAGTTCTCCGTCTTTTCCATGTGCTGTGATGCCGCTCAACAGCTTATCCGCAGTCACAGTATCGCCTGTTAAGTCAATCAATGTCTTTCCGCCATACACTACTTTATTAATACTCATATTTACAATTCCTTTCCAATAAACACAGTCTGTCCACCTTCAAGATTTGACACCTCGAAGAATGGTATTTCTTTGATTTTTACATTTTCCGCCAGAAACTTTTGACGTGTCGCAAGCTCTTGTTTTTCAATTTTGGGTGTGACCGTGTAATCGCCTTTGTAGTACTCCACTCCGGCGTGGTCGGATACAATCTGGAAGTGCTCAAAGTCAACCTTAATCTGCTCATTTCCGGTGCGAAAATCCACGTCCAGTTTTTTGTCAAGCTCGCGAAAGGTTACATCAAATCGCATTAAATCACTCCCTCTTTCAGGATTCTGCCAACGTATACGCTCATGATGTCGGATGCAAGAGCCTCTCCGGCTGTAGTCCGCACTCTTATCTGTATCTCAGCCTGTGATCGTGGCTGCTGCTGTAATATCAGCGTGTCCTCTTGTGTCAGAGTTAGTGATACGGACGTACCGGAGCAGTTGCAATCTGACAAGGTTTTTTCCAGAGCCGTTTTTCCATTCTGTGTCATCGTGATATACATTTTCGCGATCAACGATGTGTCGAACGGCAGTGTAAACTCTAACGTAGGTGTGGTGCCTCTTATCATGCTATCCCCTCCTAATATCCAAATCTCGCAATATTAGTATCATCTGACCAACAGCCGAATGTATCATTATCACCGTGAGCTCTGACTCTTACCGTAGCTCCGTCCATACCATCTGCAATAAAATCATCAGTGTAATTGGTAGAGTAAAATGCCGTATAAGTCGTGTCGTATTCTTTCCACGTTCCGTCAGTTTTTGTGATACGTACTTTATAAGACGTTGCATTTTCAACTTCCGTCCACTTGACTGCCACGTAACTGTAGTTAAAATACCTTGATGTACTTTTGTAATACGATGCATACTCCACTGTCGGAGTACCGAGGATGCATTTCGAAATCCAGTTTTTTGCAGCATTGCTAATTGCTTCTTTCAGAGCATCATCTGGCTGAAAAGTAATATCTGGGATTTCGACAGACGGTGGTTTAAGTGGTGGCGTACATGCCGATACCGGTACGGCACTGGAAAGAGCCAGTGTAAGTGCGCAGATAATCGCTGCTAATTTTCTTCTTTTTCTTTTCATGTTGATTCTCCTATTCTTTTATTCTCCAATCGCAATCCAGTCGTAGGTGTCACCCTCTGTAAGAGCGGACATTTCTTCATCGGTTTTTGGCGTGTAAGTTATGGTTCCTTTATTTATTGCAACTGTACCGATACTGTGGTTATCCACCGAGTTGTAGCCAACTCCGATAAATCCAGCTATTCCGCTTAATTTTCCGTCCTTATACACCAACGATAAGATTCCGTGTTTAGCATTACTGCTCGGAAATTTTCTCGCCATTATGAATCTCGACACATTGCTAAGTCCAGTTTCAATCGCTTGGCCATTCATTCCTTTTCCGGTTATTGTTCCGTACTTGACTTCGCTAGTTACCAGCGTTCCGGTAATTTTCACTCCATTGCTTGACGTAAATGTTTTTCCGACTCTTACATCTGACGCTTTTGCATCTCCATAAATACTGCCTGCCTCGTTGTACACAACCGTTTTTTTAGCATCCCTTTTTAACAAGACAGGCTTGTTTGTATCTGCAAGAGAGACTTCAATTGTGTGCTTAAGCACCGGCATTGTACTCTGACCATAGTTCGGAATGATTATTGGTGTGGATGATAGTTCCGTTTTTTTTGTAACTGCTTTAATTTCATTTTTGCTCGTCAACGTCCCTTCAATTTTCTTTCCATTCACATAGGCGCTCTTTCCGAGTTCAATGCTGTCTGCATCCGCGGTTGCGTCCGCAGTAAGGATTCCGGCAAAGTCAGAGCCTCTTTCTTCGCGCTCTTTTTCTGTAAAAAGCTCTTCGCCTTCTAACACGTTCAAGGTCGCGATCGTGGTATTCCATTCTCTGTCTGTACCTTCTTCAGTCACGCACACGCTAAATCTGACAGCGCCTTTGTGTGATGTAGCTTTTCGCAGAGGACTCCACTCAAAAGTTACATTTTCGCCAGACACCTTTAAATTCTCGGCATTGTATCTGTCTTTTCCGGATACCTTATTTGATGCATTCTGGATGTTGATATGCACATCGGATTTTGTGAGGTCAATTCCATCTCCGACAATTTTCGGACATCGAAAGTACTTTCGGATTGCCTTGCTGTCATTTTCGACTCCAAGTAGTTTTTCGCTTTGCGGAATCGTAATACTGCGATTTTCCGCATTAATTTCGATATAATTGATTTCCGCCATTTTCCATCACCTCCTAATCTACCGGAACAAAAATCAGTCTCGTGTTAAACATGCTCCACTCTCCGCCATTTTTGTATGACGTAACAAGGATTGTGTCTCCTTTTGAGCATCGTCCGCAAAATGTAGATGATAATTTACAGTAATTACCATTCTGGCCAATCAGCGTATTATTAAGCTTGCAGCTTATTTCCTGCGCACAAGATGTATCATTAACAGCCGAGGACACGGTTACGGTAAAAGCGTATTTGACTCCATCTTTCAAGTAGTCCGATGTGTTAAAGCTAACTGAACCTTTTACAACTGAGTCTACAAATATAGCAATCTTCTTTCCAAGATTCTCCGTCTTTACGTCTATACCGTCCATCTTTTCGCTCAGTTCTTTAACCGCCAAGGCATCGGCAAATGTACCCTCTTTTGTAGTGGTTTTTACCGCATCGAGAGTTTTTGCGCGATTCGCTTTGATTTCATCATCTGCCTTGATTCTTGCGTTTTTCTCTGCTTCAATCCTTGCATCTCTTTCTTCTTGATCGCCTGCAATACGCTGTGCTTTTTCATTCTCATCAGCGGTTTTTCTTTCGCCAGATTCTTTGCTTACCGCCGTGACTGCCTGCTCAACAAGAGTCTGTTTATCTTCTTCCTCGTCATCTGGAAATCCGGCGGATCCAGAGCATTTTACTTTTTCAGCAAAAGATACTAGCGTCTTGTCTTCGTTTATGATCCTGATCTGCAACTCATTCATTCCGACAGCAAAAAAACCTGATCTCGGAGAAAACGCAATCACATTATCAGCCAATTCGCACAAAGCGGAATTAGGTCTACTCATGCTTTTGTGATTCGCATAAGCCACAACTGCTGCCGTTGCCGGAATCGTAAAATCCCTGACCGTAAATTCGATTCCGATCATGTCAGTGCCTTGCGTGATTTCAATCGGAATTTTGATGGTATTTTTTAACACATACACATCCCTTTTAATTGTATTCATAGTTTATCCTTTCTACCCTGGAATCCATTTGACGATATACGCTGATGCTCCGCCAGACGATCCACCTGATTCGCTGTGTGACAATCTCAGCACGTAATTCCAAGGGAAATTATAATAATTCGTGCACCATATTTCTCGTCCTGTTTGGTCGCCAGTCTGACCTCCCGTAGCACCGCCAAACTCATTCTGGCTCGCCTGTACTACTTGACCATTGCCGATCGACATAGCAGTGTGACTAGCGGTGTTTAGCAAGATATCTCCTCGCTTTATTCCGCTACCATTTGACAGATTGACAAATCCTGTCACATCCTCAAATCCGCACGCTAAAAATGTAGAGTACATATTTCCGGTATATGTCGCACCGGCATCCTTAACCTTGATTCCGGCTTGCTGATAAGCAGTGATCAGTAATGAGGAACAGTCATAGTCTGGACCCCACCGACTCCCTTGATCGTATCCGTGGCTATTATCATTTGCAATTCCAATCGCCCATTGCACGGCAGACTCTACAGCTTTGGCATTTTTACCGTACTGACCGAGTAAATTAAAATAACTCCGAGCCTGTGACCGTCTGTTGGACTCAACCTCTACTCCGGCGCGTTCAAAATTTTTGAGGAATGCACTGGCGAGGTCTTCCGGCGAGGATCCTGACTTTTTAAATGCGCTCCACGACATATTGTAAGCGCTTGTTGGAATCCACTGTCCTGTCGACTCCGACAAGGTGTCAATCCAATACAGCTGACCGTTCGGATCTGCAATATCATATCCGTCCTGGCGCGCCCAGTCCGTATAATTCGTGGCAGGAGTCCACTGCACAAGACCAAAACCACCCGAATAGTTGTTCGCTTGCAAACTCTGCCACACTCCAGGATTGACATAGGACTCACTCTGCATATTGCCAAGCAATCCAGCAATTGCATTTAGCGACCATCCTCTTGCTGAGAGATATTTATACACTTCCAACGCATTTGCATTCATCTGCTCTTGTGATAGAGCGTAATTTCCGATGGTCCAAGCCATTAAAAGCCACCTTCTTTCGTATTTCCGCCAACCAAAAATCCATTGACGTATTCGAGGTAAGTTCCGTCAGAAAAGACAGCTTTTCCGGTCTTGCCGGAATATCCTTTCCCGTCACGTTGCACCTCAAGAGATGCTCCACCGATGGTTGTTTTTCCCGAAGCCAGAAGCGATATATTGTCAAACCTTGCAGATAATTTATCTCCAATAGAGAGGAATTTTGTTCTAACAGCACCTTGCTCTGGATAGATCATAAGTCCAGTCAATCCGCCGATCGCACCAGCACGGATGACAACCTCGTAAGATTCGGTCTTGAATGTTAATTTTCCATTTGAAAGGGTAGCCGTCTGACTCCCATCCGTGTTAGCACAGACATATTTGCCTTTTGCGTACACACCATCCTTGTCTAATCGCACAATCTCATTTCCGTCAGCATTAAGCACTTTTGCAACTCCATTACCATTTCCAGCACCGCCTAATTCCAACGTTCCGCCTTTGATACGGTCAGCAAGCATTGTTCCGGCCACAATAAAATCTGCAAAGAATCCTTGACCTGTTCCGAATGTACTCCACTTCCAATCTCTTCCATCAGCCGTACGCTCTGATGCAATCTCAAATCCGAGCGTGCCTAAGCACATTGCTCCAAATGTTGGGGAGTCAGGATCCAAATCCTCAAACAATACCGCACGGACCGTCTGCTTTTTTGCAATGGATGACTGTGCTCTAAGCTGCGCCTTAACTCCATTGATCGTACCTTGCACTTGCTGTCCAATAAGACTACCATCTGAGCGGATAGCCTGTTCAACTCTATTCATGATGGACGATACGTTATTTAAAAAATTGTACTGGAATTCTCCCAGGGTGGCCGAAGTAAGCTTGTTCCTTACAGCATCCCATTCCAGTTCAATAACTCTTGCATCAGATACGATTCCGAGCTTAGAGTGTTTACAGTGGACGGTATCTCCAAGTGATACAACTTCCAACTCTTTCACGTCCTCGTACAGTTCCGTGTTCTGCAGAAGCTCCATGTCTGCTTTGATCGTAATCTTCGGCTTGTCGACACCTGCAGCATACTGTTCTTCACATTTCTTTTTGAGCGCTCCTTCGATCTGTTCCTGCGTATCGCAAATGATTGTTCCGTTTGTCTCATCGTCCTCTGAGGCATCTGCACGCATTTTCACATCCTCAAAAGACATGACTTTGTAATGCACTGTTGGATATTTTTCAATCAGTGGCGAATCTATCCAAGGTGCATCTCCGGCAATCATATATCCGTTGTATGACTTCGGAATGATTCTCGTAGCAACTTCCGTCATGTCGATCGTTTCGGAAAATCCGTCCTTGACGATATTCTTGCCGTAGAGGACTTGCACTCCATAATCACCACCGACATGATCATCTATCGTGATCTGATAGTTATTGTAGAGGATTTCGCCACCCCATCTATTGATAAATGAGTTCTCATCATTTCCATTGATGGCTTCAATCAGATTTTTTGTCTGATAATACGCTGTAGATAACTTTTTGATATCCGACTTTGCTGAATACATCTTGTTCGGAGCGGTCATGATGTCCAATGCATCTTGTCCATTCTTCTCGGTTGGTCTTACGTCCAATAAAAAGCAATCCTCTTTTGCATCCAAAAAGATAGGAGTAAGCTCTGCACTCACTCCTGAATCTCTTTTTTCTTTATTTTTAATACGGAACAACTGTTCGCCATTGAATGATGGCATCTTAACAACTGCATTGTCATTGATATATTTCCATCTGCCCTCATCATCAATCGGATGCTCTAATGTGGCTGTACATTCGCCATTCAGTACCACATGAACAGAACATTCTTCCGGAAGAAGTGTCATATCTCCATTGTGATCATAATCTTTATTTTCGGCACTATAAATCTGAATCACTATAAACGCCTCCAATTCGGAATTACTTTCAGTTCAAATCCGTCCGTAATTTCGATTTTATTTCTCCCCTCAATCAAAATGAGGTTATCGTAATCACCAGTCACAGACGTATTACTAAGTGTTCCATCTTCTCTGTATGCAAGCTTCCGTCCTGTGTCAATGGTTAGGTTTTGCCCTATATTTGCCACCATTTTTCCATCATTGACGACAAGAGTGCATTCGCCCTCGCCAGTAATCTTATAGATTGGATAGGCAATCTCATAAGGATTGTCTACCACATCACTCGCAGGCATTTCTCCGAGTCCGCTTTCGAGATACCTAAGTCCATCTTTGGTTAGGAAAGTAGCTGTAAAATTACCAACTCTTTCCGTAGTACGCTTCCCATCGTCCACTTCAACTTTCAAAATCTTGTAGTAATGCTCCGGATCACAGCCAAACCGGAGCAATCCACCTCTTTTTGACAGCCATTTTTTTGCAAGTCCGAAACGTTCATCCCATCGGTCAGAATCTCCAATAAAGTTAAAATCCACTTTGATTTCTGTGGATTCATAACCTCCCTCCAACAGAATCAGCGTTCCGTCCATGCCAGGAATATCCACTGTCTTTTCTTTTCGGACAGCTGCCGGAATGTCAGGAATATTTTTCGCATAGATTCCTAAGCTTGATGCAAGAATTCCATTGTATTCTACGTCCATCATACTCCGACAGCTCCTTTCTTCCATTTAACGCTAGAGGACAGCTTTTTGATGATGGCATCTACTAGTACATCAGCAAGCTTTTTGTCTCCGAGTGAAATGTTATTCTCAATGACAAATGTCAATTCCGACAAAGCTTCAGCAATCAACTGAGCAAGTACAGTATTATTGGACTGAATCTCATCACGGATATAAGTCTTTAGTAAGTCGATTGGAAGAACTGCCTCCGCTCCGGCTTCGCCACCGCCCATCATTCTGTCTCCGTTCATTCCGAAAATAGTTGGGCTGTTCAAGATACCGCCGTTTGCGTACCAGTCAACCGAAAACTTTGGAACTTTTGGTGGAACAAGCGACCATGATCCGCTTGCCTTGAAGTGTGGGAGCTTTATTTTCGGAAGTTTCCATTCAAAGTTGAAAAATCCCTTGATTTTATTAATTACACCTTTAATAAAATCTGCAATGCCGCCAAATAGTGCATTAACTCCATTTCTAAACCATTCACATTTATTATATAAAAGGATAATCAAACCAATTATCACGACAATTCCCATTGGTCCAAGCACGGTCCATAGATTTGAAATCAACGGAATCAATGTTTGTATTCCCATCGCAATATTCCCGATTCCCGAAAGAATTGGAGCTATTGCTGCCACTACCAATACACATCCGGCAATCAATCTCTGTCCTTCCGGGGAGAGCTGATTAAACTCTTCAATCAATCCTGCAATCAATTCCGTAATTTTGGTAATCAGCGGTGCAACTGTATCCGCAAGCTCAGCGGTTGCCTGTTGGAAATCTGCTGTTGCCTTATTTCCGTCTACCAAGTTCTTATTGTTTTCCTGCCATTTTTTTCCTGCATCTACGAGACCCTGATTCGCCATTTCCTGCATGACCAGGTTTACTCTCTCACTTTCGCTTCCACAAGCTGCAAGCTTTTCATTAAATGCGTCCTCCGAGGTTCCCGCCCAATTGAGCATATCCGCAAAAGTCCCAGTAACAGTACTTGTTTTCACAGTCTCATTGATTGATTCTGCAAGTCCATCAATAGGAATACTATCCCCGTAAGTTGCCCATGCACCAATCGTCCCCTCAATTATCGTACTTAATTCTTCTTGTGATAAGCCCAGCGCCTGAAGATTGGCCGTAGTTGTTGCAGCCGTCTGATCATCTGCAAGCACACCATATAAGGTCCTGTAACTTTCCGCTGTTTGTTCTGCTGTGTACCCTGCATTTTGGCTCGATACCTCAAGGGATCCCATAATTTTACGATATTCTGCTGTTGCAGGTACTGTAGCTGCCGTTGCTGCTACTATGCCTGCTGCCACCGTTGATATTCCGCTAAACTTATCCCCTGTCTCTTTTGCTTTATTTCCAAAAGCCTGTACTTTTTCAGCATAACCTTCCGTTGCAGCTGCTCCGCTTTTCAGCTTTTTCTCAACATCTTCCAGTTTACTTTTGTAACCATTAAGTTTTGTAGTAGTTTCATTTATCTCATTCTTTTTGTCCTGAATTGCTTTTTCATCTTTATTTTCAGCAGATTCAAGAATATCCAATTGTTTTTTTAATGATTCAAGTATTCTTTCGTAATTCTCTGTTTGATTTAAAAGATACTTCTGTTCATCTTTATATTTTACAATCGACTTTGTATGATCGTCATATTTCGCTTTAAGAGCTTCGATTTCAATCTCATTTGCCTTAATTTTATCTGTAGACTCTGCAATTTCATCAGATAATTTCCTAATTTGTTCCTTACTTTCTGCTGCTCCGCTCTCAAGTTCTTCTGTTACTTCAGCAAGGCCTTTCTGATATTTTGTTAAACTAATCTGTGCACTTGTAAGCTGGTTCTGCTTCTTTCGGATTGCATCCTCATTTCTGTTTTCTGCAGATTCCATTTCTTCAAGCTCACGCTTCAGAATTTCCACTTTATCAGAATAAACGTCCGTCTGTTTTGCCAGATATTCCTGACGGTCTTTTAACTTTTCAACTGCAGTAGTGCTGTCATCCCATGCCGCTTTTGCAAGTTTAAACGAATTACTATTTTCCTGAACGGCTGTATTTACCTGCTGCATCGTCTTTTGAAAGTCTGTTGCACCATCTGCCTTAAATACTAATCCAACTCTCTTCAGTTCATCTGCCATATAACGTCCTCACCTCCCTCGCTTTCTTCTCACGGAATATCTCATATTGTTCGCAAAAAAAGACGGGACATGAGTGGAAGAACTCGTCCTCTGTCATTCCCATCTCTCTCGCATCAACCATATATTCAGCCCAATTTATCTCGAGCTGAATGCTTTCATCTGCGCTTTCGATTCCTCTTTTTTTTTAATTTTGTCAACTTCTTTCTGATAAGCCTCTACAACTTCAAGAAGTTCTGTCGGATCCGGTGGCACAAGCTGAAGTGCTTCATCAAATGTCACTTTTCTCCCATTGCTTCTTACCATTGCATAGATAAGCTTCGCTGCAAAATTCATCTTGTCGCTGTCTGTTGCTTTTCCGCTCTTTTCAAGTTTGTCTATTCTCCGTCCAAGCTTTGAACCACCTATCTGATCAAGATAAAAGATTGTTCCAAAATTCATTTTCGCTTCAATGGTTGTCCCGTCTGTAAGCTTTATAATTTTACCTGCATTCATGTGCCACTTATTCCTTTCACGCTCCTACTGCTGTTGTAAGGTCTGCATCCGTCAGAATCGGTTTTGCGAAGAACTTCTCTTCTGTAAGTCCTGCCGGTGCCGTGGACTCTGTGACCTTGCTCACGATGTTTCCTTCTGCATCAAACGGATATGCCCTGATCTTAATCGTGTCTGTCTGCTCACTTGCTTTTTCCTCAGATGTTGCAATATCATCGGAGTTCTCAACAAGCTTGCATTTTGGAAACCACTCATAACGAGATTTTCCGTTTTTCAGTTTTACAACCTTTCCATAAGCAAAGATTGGTCTTTCGCTCTTTCCGCCAGCGAGGATAAGTCCGCCTGTTCCTTTTGTCTCTCCGCGCATTTTGGATATTGTATCGTCCGGGAATGCAATCACAGATACCTCAATGTCGATACTGGACATCGGTGAATCTGAATCATAGATTTTTCCGGATGCATACACATCACTTGTCTCAGAGTTCTCAGTTACCTTTACGCTCTTAACGACTTCTGTCTTCTCAACATCAGCCTCGTAAGTGCCATCGTACTCTTTGCCCTCTGTTGCATCAGCAAAACACATATACTGTGCACCGACTGTCTGTTTCATAGCCGGTTTTTTTGTATTAATAGGCATTAATTAACCTCCTAACCGAAGATGCCCTCTGTCATCTTCTTGTAGTATTTTTCCTTGTTTCTTTCAAAGAGTGGCTTCAAGTGTGCCCTTGCTGCCATCTTCCTGGTTCCATGCTCAAGCATTGGACCGTAATACTTGCCCCATCCAACCTTAATTCCGCTGTCAGTTCTTTCCAGTGCGAATGTACTCACGATATGCGTGTACCCCGCTTTGGTGATCTGACTTCGTGGTTTTGGGAGTCTCAGAAGGTCATTCACAAACTCCTTTGCCCCCTCTTCCACTGCGTCAAGTGCTTTGTCCGGGCTTACGTTCTCGGAATACTGTTTCAACAGTTCCTCGAAGTCTTCAAACCCTCCACTGTCAAAGGTTATCCCGCTGCTCATCCAATCACTCCATCAGTTGTAATTGAGAAGTAAGAATGCCATACACGGTCTTCTGTCACGTATTCGTGAGCAATGGTCGGATGGTAGCCAAGCTCATTCAGACGGTTTTTCAATGCAATCAGTTTCGGATTGCGTGGCTTTCTAGCATAAAAACTAATCTGCCATGTAATCTCATTCTCATAATCGTCACCGGATGCCATTGTGTCTTCCCACAGCATTTCCCAGTAGTCGATGCGAGGAAAAACTTTTTCATTTTTGATACTGCTGACTCCCTCATTAACCGGACAGCCGGTGTCATGTAAGAGCTTACTCAATTCTTTTTGTGTCATGCGATCACCTCACGATCATGCGCTGGTGTTTTTAAAGTCAGTTCCGACTCTCTAAATCCATCTTTCGTAGTGATGTGCGCCACATTGTAGATCTCGTGTTGTTCTCCGCCAATAATACAGACACATTTACTGTTAATCTGCTTATACTGTGGAATAGCGAGTTTTAGCGTCACTTCGATGCTGTCAGCGGATAGCTTTGCTCTGGTGGTGTCATATACCGCAAGCTCACGATACCAAAAGCGCATTCCGGTATCACGGAGCTTTTCTTCCGGATAATCTTCCGACTCATCATTTTCGATGCGATACAGTTCAAATACTCCGTCAGTGTATTCAGGCAGTGCCATTTACGTCCACCTCCGTCTCCATCTGCCAAGTCAGGATCACACTTGCATAATTCTCAAAAAACTCACTTACTCGATGGTGATAAGAATAATACATATAATTCTTCATTAGCATTCGATACGTCAAATCTTTGGTGATGCTGCAGCCAGGATTCAATCTCCCGACTGCATGTTCACCTTCTTTTGCAAGATTTCTCAGCTGTCTGTCATCGCAGTATGGAGGAATCTGGAACTCTTCTCTCATCTCATCAACAAGAATGGATAGTTCATTTTCGTTCATACTCTGCCCTCACTCTTACTAAACGGATGCAGTAGATGTCTGATGTACGTTAATCACATACTCTTCAAGTTTTGTGACGTCGAAGATAACTGCAACATTATCATCAACAGCTCGTCCATTCGCAAAGCAGTTCGCAATGATCAGATCCGCATTTTCCATCGCTTTTGTCTGATCATATTCTGTTACTCTCACACCCGTCGCGCCCATTGTGTAATATCCATCAATGGTAAATGCTGCTTTACCCTGCGGGCAGTTAGCATCCGGGATCTTTTCAATATCAATGAATGTTTTATTGACATATCCACCAGTAAGTGCTTCTCCAAACATGCACGGATCTACATATTCCGCTTCATCCGCCGGGTTACAAATCAGATACAGTTTGGTAACAACACGTTTTCCGTTATTTGTAAGGGTTTTTCTTACATTTGCAAGTCCTTTCGGGCTGAATTTGGTGATGTTATTTAAAACGGTCTTCGCTTTATTTGTTCCATCGCCATTTGTGGTTCCGATCTGACGGAAAATACCGATCGGCCCAGTCTTTCCATCTCCATCCAGATAACCTTTTACAAGACCATCCTGCATTGCTTCTGAAAGGATTGCCATAAAATACCGGTCTACAAATTCCATGGAAAGTTCACGGATGGCTTTCGGGATCACCAGATATGCGGACAGCATATGGAGTTCGATATTTAGTGCTGAAATAGTTCCTGATAATTCGCCCTTGATTTCATCTGTAAGATCTCCCCATACTGCTGCACCTGAATGTGATGCTACAATCCATTTCTTTACATTTGCCGGTGCCATGTTTACCAGTTTTAAAATTGGAGATGCTTTTCTTACATCATCGAGTGTGCGATCGATAATTTCTGTCGGGATGATATCAATCTGATTTGCTGTTACAGACTGCTTAATATCCTTGAATCCCTCATAAAATTTCTTTTCTTCCTGTGAGAGATTGCGGAGTCCAAGCTGTTTCTTAAATTCAGCGTCATGGCTCGCTCTTTCTGCCTCTGCCACCACCTGATTGATCAGATCTGCATGTGCTGCTTCCTCGATCATTTCGATCGACTGCATAATCGCATCCGCTTTCTGATCTGCCGGAGCGCTCTCTAACAGTTTCTTAACTTTTTCTTTTAATTCCTGTGATAAATTTTCAATCTTCATTTTATCTTTTCCTTTCTACTCAAAAAATGCACTCCATCCAGTGCTGCTATTTGCTGGTTCCTTCGGTTCTGACGGAACTTCTTTTTTCTGTAAAAGATTCACTACTCTTTCCGCAATGACCTCTGCGATTGCTTCATCATCCAACTGCATTGCAATTTCTACCGGCTTTACATTTTCCGGTTTTTTGAGAATGGCTCTGCGAATATTTGCAAATGCTGATTGTTTAATTCCGCCATCATCGGACTTTTCGGTTTTTGTAGCAAATCCATATTCTACAGCTTCCTGAGCTGTGATCCACGTTTCATTATCCATGAGATTTTTGATCTCATCTTCTGAAATCGTTGCTCTGCTTACATAAGCATTGACGGAAGCCTGTGTAATC
>ENA-OWRC01001479-OWRC01001479.1-human-gut-metagenome-genome-assembly--contig:-NODE-1479-length-22788-cov-4.685391_pt1 | contig 22788 bp, 8 predicted proteins | sample MGYA00248268_ERZ651895 | MGnify/ENA primary metagenome ERZ651895 (study PRJEB26924, sample SAMEA4378242) | human gut metagenome | biome: human gut; feature: human-associated habitat; material: faeces...
ATTCCATCGTATTATTCGACGAAATCGAAAAAGCAGATCCTCAAGTTATTACATTGCTTTTACAAGTATTGGATGACGGTCGCTTAACAGATGGTCAAGGTAATACAGTAAACTTCAAAAACACTGTTATCATTGCTACATCTAATGCAGGCTTTGGTTTTGGTGCGGATGCTCAAGATGAAAATAAAACTGACATCATGGAACGTATTGCACCATACTTCCGCCCAGAATTCTTGAACCGCTTCAACGGTGTTATTGAGTTCAATCACTTAAGCAAAGATGATTTGAAAAAAATCGTAGATTTAATGTTGGCTCAAGTAAACAAAACATTAGCTAAGAAAGGTATTACTTTAGATGTAACTGAAGCAGCTAAAGACTTATTGATGGAACAAGGCTATGACAAAGCTATGGGCGCTCGTCCATTACGCCGCGTTGTAGAAACTGAAATCCGCGATAATGTAACAGACTTCTACTTAGATAACATCGATGTAAAACACTTACTTGCTGATGTAAAAGATGGTCACATCGTCATTACTGAAAAAGTAGCAGATGATGCTGTGAAAGCAGAAGAAGATAAAAAAGCTACAGATGAAAATAAAACAACAGAAGATAATAAATAATATTTGCATCTTCTAGTTCTAAAAAGCACTCGATAAAAATCGGGTGCTTTTTAGTTTTTATAAATTAATTTTCTAGGTATGATAAAAATCATTGGTGAAACATCTAAAAATTTAGTATAATCATATCAATATTTGTGAATTCTATAGAATTTAAAAGTTTCATGAAGTGGAGAGGAGAGTGTGCATGTCGCATTATATAGATTTAAACAGTGATTTAGGCGAAAGCTTTGGTAATTATACATTAGGTATGGATAGCGAAGTCTTAAATCACGTTACCAGTGCTAATGTCGCCTGTGGTTGGCATGCTGGAGATCCTCTTATTATGGATGCTACAGTACGCATGTGTAAGGAGAAGGGCGTAGCAGTAGGTGCTCATCCTGGCTATCCTGATTTGATGGGCTTTGGGCGCCGTGCTATGGCAGTAAATCCTGGTGAAGCAAAGGCGTATATGACATATCAGTTAGGTGCTTTACAAGCCTTCTGTGATAGTTATGGTGTTACATTACAGCATATGAAGTTACATGGTGCTTTTTATAATACAGCCTGTGTAACACCTGCGTTGGCAGATGCAGTGCTAGATGGATTACAAGCGGTAAATCCTAACATTGCAGCGATGGTCTTGAGCGGTAGCTATATTGCTAAAGAGGCGCAACGTAGAGGCATCCCTGTGATTCAAGAGGTCTTTGCAGATCGTGGCTATACCGATGAAGGCACGCTCGTACCTCGTACTGAGCCTGGTGCTTTTATCAAAGATCCTCAAGAGGCTCTTGAACGGGTTCTTATGATGGTCAAAGAAGGTAAAGTAGTAACCAATACAGGTAATACCATAGATATTGTGGCAGACTCTATCTGTGTTCATGGTGATAATCCAGAAGCAATCGCTTTCACAAAGTATATTCGTGAAGGCCTTGCAAAAGCGGGCGTAACGGTAGCCAATTTTCAAGACCGGAAAAAATAAGTATTGTATAAAGTATTAGTTCTATGTGGAGGTTCTTATGAAACCAATTACAGGTAAAGCTAGTTTCTCTGTCCTGTTAGGGGCAGCATTCTTGATGGCCACGTCCTCTATTGGACCGGGATTTATGTTACAAACTGCGGCGTTTACAAATGAGCTGAAAGCAGATTTTGCATTTGCCATTGTTGTATCCGTTATTTTCTCGATTATTGCACAGCTTAATGTATGGACTATCATTGGGATATCCCAAATGCGTGGTCAAGATATTGCAAATAAAGTATTGCCAGGTCTAGGTTATTTTGTGGCTTTTTTGATTTCCCTTGGGGGCCTAGCTTTCAATATTGGTAATATCGGTGGTGCATCTATGGGTCTCAACATTATGTTTGGTGTTGATACCACTACAGGGGCTGCGATTAGCGGTATTTTAGGTATTTTACTATTTACATCTAAGAAAATGGGCGGTGTATTAGATAACACGGCAAAAGTGCTGGGCACAGTTATGCTTGTTCTCATCGGTTATGTAGCGTTTTCTACGAATCCACCTGTTGCTGAGGCTACTACGCATGCCTTTGTTCCTACGAATTACCCTTGGCTTGCAACGATTACTCTCATCGGCGGCACTGTAGGTGGTTATATTACATTCTCTGGTGGTCACCGTCTTATCGATGCTGGTATCACAGGCCAAGAGCACTTGAAAGATGTGCGCCGTGCAGCATTTATGGGGATGACTGTAGATGCAGTTGTTCGTGTATTGCTATTCTTAGCAGTTCTTGGTGTTGTATCTATGGGCTTTGTACTTGACCCTAAAGATCCAGCTGGCTCTGCATTCCTTCTTGGTGCCGGTGAAATTGGTCATAAACTATTCGGTATCGTATTCTTCTGTGCAGCTTTAACCTCTGTAGTAGGTGCTGCCTACACATCTGTTTCCTTCTTGAAAACACTATTTAAAGTAGTAGAAAAAAATGAAAAATTAACTATTATGGCCTTCATCTTTATTTCTACTTGTATCTTAATCTTTATCGGCAAACCTGCATCCTTATTGATTTTGGCTGGTTCTGTAAATGGTTTGATTTTGCCTATTACATTGGCGGTTATGCTCTTTGCAACGCATAAATCTGAAATCGTAGGGGCATACAAACACAATAAAGTTTTATATTACACAGGTTGGATTGTAGTGCTTGTAACATCTTATATTGGTGTAACATCCTTAAAAGGCATTGCGAAACTTCTAGGTTAATTTAATATCTTTGAAAGCACCATTATGTTCACTTCGAATGTAATGGTCCTTTCAGGTTATACAGGGAGGTACATATGAAGCCTACAATTTCACCTGTAGGTGATCGGGCTATCTCTATTGATTTTGGTCAAGTGATCGATCCAAAAATTAATCGACATATTCGACAAACTATAGAGCGAATTAAAGAGCTTCAGCTCGAAGGCATTATTGAACTAGTTCCGACTTACTGTGCATTGCTGATAGAATATGATGCAATGCGATATTCTTATTCTGAAATTTGTAACATTATTGAGCCTACATTAGATGAAGGTATGACTGATACCACAAATGAACTGGTCACAGTTGTTGAAGTACCCACCGTATATGGTGGTGAATTTGGACCCGACCTTAGCTTTGTAGCATCTCACAATCACTTAAGTGAAGATGAAGTCGTATCTATTCATAGTGGAACTGATTATTTAGTATATATGCTAGGCTTTATTCCTGGCTTTACCTATTTAGGTGGCATGGATCCGCGTATAGCAACGCCTCGATTATCTTCGCCGAGAACCTTGATTCCGGCTGGATCTGTAGGGATTGCAGGGGAACAGACGGGTACCTATCCGTCTGACTCTCCAGGAGGCTGGCAGATCATTGGTCGCACACCAGTGACCATGTATGATATGTCAAAGGCACAAGCCGCATTATTAAATGCAGGTGACTATGTCCGTTATGTACCTATTGATGAAAGTGAATTCCATCGCATCAAAGCGTTAGGTGCTGATTATATTCCTGTTATACGTGAAGTAGAGGTAGGTGATTTACGTGGCGTTAAATGAGTTTAAAAATGCTTTGGTCCACGTTGATGCACCTGGTATGTATACGACCATACAAGATGAGGGGCGTATTGGATATCAACAATATGGGATGCCTGTTGCAGGGCCTATGGATAGTGAAAGCTATCTATTAGGTCAAGCGCTCGTAGGTAATGTTGAGCCTGTAGGGGCCTTAGAATGTACGGTGTTACCGCCAACATTAACTGTAAAAGGCACATGTATAGTTGCTTTCACAGGGGCCGATATGCAGCCTACTATTAATAATGTAGTGGTGCCTCGATATATTCCTTTTATATGTCACGAAGGCGATGTGATTTCTGGTGGATTTAGCCAATGTGGAGTGCGCATGTATATTGCGTTCTCCGGTGGTATCGATGTGCCTGAGATTAATGGCAGCGTCTCTACTCATACAAAAGCAAAAATAGGTGGGCTAGAAGGTAGACAATTAAAAGCTGGTGATGAGTTTGGGATTAAACCTTTTACTAGAGAAACTGTACATGTATGTGACTATTACGGTGAAGGTCATAATCTGTTCAATACGGCGTTATACAATCGTGGAGGACGTGAATGCCATGAATCGTTACGAGTAGTCCTTGGGGATCAAGCTAAGTATTTTACGGAGAAAGGGATTAAGACCTTTGGTAGTAAAATCTATACATTAACGATGCAATGTGATCGTATGGGCTTCCGCTTAGACGGTCCTGTTATAGAACATGTAGATAGTGCAGATATTATTTCTGATGGTGCCGTATTTGGTTCCATTCAAGTTCCGTCCGATGGCAACCCTATTGTCCTTATGGCTGATCGGCAGACAACGGGGGGCTATACAAAAATTGGTGCCATTATCACGGCGGATCTACCTCGTTTGAGTCAATTGCCTGTAGGTGATGGTATCCACTTCGATATCGTAACCATAGAAGAAGCACAAGATATATACCGAACCTATATGAAACGATTAGATAAGCGTATGCAATTGGCATACGAACAAAGTACATATGTGTTTAAGGTAAGGAATAATATTTAAAAGTTTATATAAATTTAATGAAGTGAACACCTCTACAATGAAAATATACGGTTTAAGCTGTACTATTCAGTTGTAGAGGTGTTTTTCTATACCTGTAATCATATAAACATGATCTAAAATTTCGATTATGAGTTTATATTCATTTTAGAACTATATTTATGGTGTAAAAACAACCCATTTATGGTAAACTTTTGATATAAGTCATAAAAAAATCCTTATTATTGCAGTATGTGCATAGGTTATTATTTTTATGAAAGCTTAATGAAAACTATTGCAACTATATCGAAGATTTTGATATACTAAATACATCGAAAAAGTTAAAAGTCAATTATGACTAACACATTATAGTAAATATATATAGAGAGATTATAAGAAGGTTTATAGGAGAAAAGGAGAACCGAAGAATGAACAAAATTTTTAAGGTGGTTTGGAGCAAATCCAAAGAATGCTACGTAGTAGTATCTGAATTCGCTAAAAACAATAGCGGTAAAAAGAAAATTGCAGTAGCTGGTATCTTTGCAGCATTGGCTATGACTAATGCAAGTGTTTCCTTTGCAGCAAATACTGTACCTAGTGGAGCTAGTGCAACCTCTGTTGCCTTTGGTGTAGGGGCTGATGTTTCTGGTACAAATTCTGTAGGCTTAGGTACAAATGTAAAAGCTAATCTTAATGATGTTGTTGCAATTGGTACTGATGCAAAAGTAGAGTCTGCTAGTGGTGGGGTTGCTATTGGTCAAAATGCTTATGCAAAAGCTCGATATGCTAATACACCAAGTGTTGCTGTAGGTAAAAATTCCATAGCAAATGGTGGTACTGCGGTTGCTATTGGTACTGGTGCGACGGTAAACGAAGCTGGTAATCCATATTCACAAGGTATTGCCATTGGTGGTGGTGCATTACCTGGTCAAGGTGCGGTCGTTGAAGGTGATCAAGGTATTGCTATTGGTGGTAATACTAAAGCCCTTGGTCACTCCTCTATTGTTATTGGCGGTGACGATGCTGATAGAATGACGTCTACTCAAGCAGTTTATACTGATATTAGAACAGGTAAACCTGCTGTCGCTACTGTTTCTGCTGCTGTTAAAGCTTTAACAGGTTATGAAATTAAAAATAGAGATTATCAGAATGCTACAGCAGACCATATCGGTATCACAGTGGGTACTAAGGGTCAATCTGGTAATGCCGGTATTGCTATTGGTACAGGCGCTGACTCTAAAAATCGTATTGCTGGCTCTTTAACAGGTGTTAATACAAGTGCTGCTGATAATAATTCTGTAACAAATGCTATCGCTATTGGTACAGGTGCTAAGGCAAACCGTGATAACTCTGTTGCATTAGGTGGTGGTTCTACTACGGATAAGGCAGGTACGAAACAAACTAGCTATAAATTGCCAAATGGTGTTGTTGCTGCATGGAGCGGTGGGGATGACACTCTTGAAGGTGATATTGTTTCCTTCGGTTCTGCAGGTTTCGAACGTCAGTTGAAAAACGTAGCTCCTGGTGAAGTAAGCAAGGACTCTACAGATGCTATTAATGGCTCTCAGTTAGCTGCTATCGCAGATCAAATTACACAGAAATATGTATCTATTAATTCTAAAGATGATCCAAATAAAGATAATACTGGTGCAAAGGCGAATAACTCTATTGCTATTGGTCCTAACGCGTCTACAACAGATAAGGTTGCGACAAGCTCTCTAGCTATTGGTGATGGTGCTAGTGCTACAATTGCGGATGGTGTTGCGATTGGCTCTAAATCTGTGGCAAGTACTGCTGCAGGTGTAGCAGGTTATAATGCTAATACTGGTCGTACTGATACATATGCTAACTTAACTGGTGCAACTTTAACATCTACATTAGGTGGTGTTGCTGTTGGTACAACAGATCAAACTCGCCAAATTAACTATGTAGCTGCTGGTACAGCTGATACAGATGCAGTAAACGTGGCACAGTTGAAGAGTGTAAACCTTGCTTTCACAGGCGACACTGGTTCTGGTGACGTAAACCTTGCTAACAGCAAGTTAGCCGTAAATGGTGATAATACATATATCGAAACTACAGCTAATGGTAAGAAAATTACAATTGCCGGTAAAAAGCAAGATATTACTGTAACAAATGGTACAGCTACAGGCACAGCTGGCATGGCAGATGCTAAAAATGTAGCAGAAGCAATTAATAACGCTATTGATCAAAATAAATATACATGGAACCTTTCTGCTAATGGTGAAGCAACACCAGAAGCAATTGAAAAAGGTAACACTGTAGATTTCTCTGGCGACGACAATATTACAGTTGCTAGAAACAATAAAAATATTTCTGTATCCTTGAAGAAAGATCTTACTGGCTTGAACAGTGCATCTTTCAACAATGCTGCAGGTAATCCAACTGTTAAAATTGATGGCGACAAAGGTATCAATGCAGGCGACATGAAAGTTACTAACGTAGCTGATGGCGTAGCTGATAAAGATGCTGTCAATGTATCTCAATTGAAGAAAACAGACGATAAAGCAGAAGCTAACAAAGCTGCTCTTGCTAACAAAATTTCCTTAGAAGGTAATACTGGTTCTACAACAGCGAAATCCTTAAATGATGGAGCTGTAAGCTTCAAAATTAAAGGCGAAGATGGTATTGCTACAACAGCTGCTGGTAATGATGTAACTGTTAAACTTGATACAGATACTAAAAACAAAATCGATAACGCTGCTAACAAAGATTTGAGCAACTTGACTCCAGCTGGTGAGCAACAAGTTAAAGATTTGGCTGCTTGGAATGTAGTAGCTAATAGCGAAACTGCTGAAAAAGTAAAAGGTGGCGACACAGTTAAGTTTATCGATGGTGATAACGTTGAAATCACTCAAGCAGGTAAAGACTTCACAATCTCCACTAAGAAAGATGTAACATTCGATAATGTAACTGCTAACCAAGCTATTACAGCTCCAAAAGTAAAAGCTACAACTGGTGTTGAAACACCTCAAGTTACTGGCTTGACTAATAAAACTTGGGTTCCAGGTCAAACACAACCAGTATCTGGTCGTGCAGCAACTGAAGATCAATTGAAAGCAGTTGATGATCAAGTAGCAGCAAATAAAGATAACATCACTAAAAATGCTGGCGATATTAAAACAAATAAAGATAATATCGACAAAAATACAACAGCAATCGCTCGTAAAATATCCTTGGGTGGTAACACTGGTACTACAGATGAAAAATCCTTGAGCACAGGCGATGTGAAATTCAATATTAAAGGTCAAAATGGTATCGTTACTGAAGCTAATGGCGAAGATGTAACTGTTAAATTAGATGATGCTACTGCAAACAAAATCAACAATGCAGCAAATACTGATTTGAGTAACTTAACTGATGCTGGTAAACAACAAGTTAAAGATTTATCTGCATGGAATGTAGTTGCTAATAACGGCACTGCTGAAAAAGTTGAAGGTGGTAACACAGTTAAATTTATCGATGGTGATAACATCTCCATTACTCAAAATGGTAAAGACTTTACTATTGCAACTAAGAAAGATGTTACTTTCGATACTGTAACTGCAAATGACACAATTACAGCTCCAAAAGTAAAAGCAACTGATGGTGTAGAAACTCCAGAAGTAACTGGCTTGACTAATAAAACTTGGGTTCCAGGTCAAACACAACCAGTGTCTGGTCGTGCGGCAACTGAAGATCAATTGAAAGCAGTTGATGACCAAGTAGCAGCAAATAAAGATAACATCACTAAAAATGCTGGTGATATTGCAACAAATAAAGCAAATATTGCAGCAAACAAAGCTCAAATTGATAAAAACACAGAAGCAATCGGTCGTAAGATTTCCTTAGGTGGTAACACTGGTTCTACTGATGAAAAATCCTTGAGCACAGGTGATGTGAAATTCAATATTAAAGGCGAAAACGGTTTAACAACTGTTGCTAATGGTGAAGACGTAACTGTTAAGATCGATGATGCAACTAAAGCTAAAATCGATAATGCAGCAAACCAAGATTTGAGCAACTTAACAGATGCTGGTAAGCAACAAGTTAAAGATCTTTCTGCATGGAATGTAACTGCAGCTGGCGGTACTGTAGAAAAAGTACAAGGTGGCGATACTGTTAAATTCCAAGCTGGTGATAATCTTGAAGTTAAACAAGATAAAACTACTTTCACATACAGCTTGGCTAAAGACTTGAAAGGTCTTAACAGTGTTACTGTAGGTGATGAAAATGGTCCATCCACTAAGATCACTCCTGCAGGTACAACTGTAAAAGATGCAGCTGGTAACTCTACAACAGTTAACGGTGCAGGTATGACTATCACTCCTGCAAATGCAGCAGCTAGCCCTGTATCCCTTACTGTAAACGGCTTAAACAATGGTGGTAACCAAATTCATGGTGTAGCACCTGGTACAGCTGATACAGATGCAGTAAATGTAAGTCAATTGAAACAAACTAAAGCTGGTTTACAACAAGCTATTAACAATGTAGGTGCTGAAACACAACGTGTTGGTGCACATGCGGCAGCAATGGCAGCGTTGAAACCAATCCAATACGATCCATTGGAACCAACTCAAATCATGGCAGGTATTGGTAACTACCGTGGTGAAACAGCTGGTGCAATCGGTCTTGCTCACTACAGAACTGAAGATACTATGTTCAACGTAGGTATTACACTTGGTTCTAGCCATAGCATGGTAAATGCTGGTGTAACTCACAAATTCGGTGGCAGCCGTGATAGAAAAGACGCTGTTCCAGAACGTTATAAAGCTGGCCCTATTAGCTCTATCTACGTAATGCAAGATGAAGTAAGTCACTTACGTAACCAAAATGAAGAGTACAAATCCAAGCTTGAACAACAACAATCTGAAATTGATGCGTTGAAAGCAGCTGTTAACCAATTGTTAGCAAACAAAGCATAAGGTTCGTGAATATATAGTTAAAACTATGTATACGATCTGAATGGATATGTAAAAATGAAAAGAGCCTTCCTCAAATGAGGGAGGCTCTTTTACATGGAAGAAACAAAAGATTTCGTAACAAGTCTATCTTAGATATAAAATACTAAATAATTTCTTGTTTAAGAATTAATAAAACAATTAATAAAGCTGCATATAGGGTATAAATAGTGAATATTTTTAAATATAAAACAATTTTTATGTTTTTATTGATAAGTTTTCCATTCTCATTTAATAGAATAATAATACGAAAAATATGCAATTAATTAAGGTGAATTATAAATGAAATTCAATGATAATGCACGTTTATGCAATTGTTTAAGGATCTTATAATTGCATTAAATATCCAAAAAATATGATTTTTAATTGAGAGAATAATGTATATTATGTTAAAATTAAAGATAGATTTTTAAGTAATGAGAGTCTGAGTATTTTCATTATCTTTCAAATATCCATATGTTTGGATAACAGAATTCATATAGTTGAGGGTTAGTCATTTATAGAAGGAAAATTGTATGAATAAGATATTTAAAGTCATTTGGTCCAAGTCAAAGCAGTGCTATGTTGTAGTATCTGAAATGGCAAAGAACAAAACAGGGAAAAAGAAAATTGTAGTAGCTAGCATTTTAGCGGCTTTAGCAATGCAAGCTGGTGTAGTTGCGGATGTATCTGCAGCAGATAGACCGACTGCGACTATTGAGGGCGGTACTAAAATGTATTCAAACTTAACTAATGGTCTTGCTATCGGTAATGAATCCCAGTCCAACAGTGATCAGTCTATTGCTATTGGTTATAGAGCAGTAGCTAATTCACAGTATGCTAATCCAGCTCAACCAGCTGTAGCTATTGGTGCAGGTGCTAGTGCGACTGGTAGAGGTGGTGTATCACTAGGTCTTATCGCTAACTCTAATGTACGTGGCACTGCTATTGGTAGTGCTACACAGGCTACAGGTTTTGGTGCTTTTGCAGGTGGTACTTATGCACAAGCAACTAATGGGGGCGACGTTGCAATTGGTGGCGCTTCATCTGATCGATTTGATGATTATGCTGTTGCTTCTGGCGGATATAGCGTAGCTATTGGTACTGCAGCTAAGGCGGATGGAGGTGCAGGTGTAAGTATTGGTTATAAGACAAATGCTAAAACATCTAATTCTCTAGCTGTTGGTTCTGAATCTCAAGCTACTGGTGAAGGTGCTGTGGCTGTAGGTAGAAAGAATACATCTACAGGTCCATCTTCAACAGTTTTGGGGATTTTATCTACTGCTAATGCTACATCTGCTACGGCAGTAGGGATGCTGACTACTGCTAAAGGGGAAAATTCCCTCGCAGTAGGTCATAACGCTTCCGCAGCTGGCAAAAATGGCGTAGCTGTTGGTACAAGTTTCACAACTTCTGAACAAGGCGGTGTTGCAGTAGGTAATGCTGCAAAATCTAAACAATTAAATGCTACAGCTATAGGTATAGATGTAACGGCTGATGCTGCTAATTCTGTGGCGTTAGGTGGTAGTGCTACGGCCTCTAGTGATGGTACTATAGCAATTGGTTCTTATGGCTCTACTAAAACGACTGCTACTGGTAATCGAGCTCTTGCAATCGGTTCTGCTACGACAGCCAATGGTTTAGAATCAATTGCCATAGGTAGTCGCGTTAATTCCGGATCTCAACATTCCATTGCTATCGGTACTGGATCTAATGCAAGTGCAGTTAGATCTATTGCTCTTGGTCCTGATTCTCGTGCTACTGTTGAAAGCGGTGTTGCATTAGGCGCTGGTTCTGTAGCGGATCGTGCTGGCGGCATTGCGAATAAGGGCTATAATCCAAACGACAATCGTACCAATAAATATGCGGGATTAAATAACTGGGCATTAACTCCTTCAACGGGTGCTGTTGCAGTAGGTAATGGTAGTGCTGCAACCCGTCAAATTACAGGTCTTGCAGCAGGTAAAGAGGATACAGATGCTGTTAACGTCGCTCAATTAAAAAGCGTTAACTTAGCTTTTGCTGGCAATGTTGGTAGCGGTGATGTAAACCTTGCGAATAGTACGTTAGGCCTTAAAGGTGATAATACATACATTACTACATCTGCTAATGGTCAAAACCTTACAATTTCAGGTAAAACTCAAAATATTAATATCACAAATGGTCAAGCCTCTGCGTCAGCAGCAGGTATGGCTGATGCTAAAAATGTAGCGGACTCTATTAATAAAGCAATCTCTGCCAATGCTTATAACTGGAAATTACAAGCCGATAATGACAATGGTCGTAGTGAAGTAATCAATAAAGAAGATACTGTATCCTTTAGCGGGGATAACAATATTACAGTAGCTCGTAATGGTAAGAAAATTACGACTTCTTTGAATAAGGCGATTACTGTAGATACTGTGAAAGCTAATAAATCCGTTACTGTTTCCTCTGGTGGTAACCAAATTACATTAGATGGTTCAAACGGAGCTGTTACAGGTAAAACTTTCAGTGGTCAATCTTTCACAGCCGGTAATAATGTGTTGAGTAATACAACGCTTCAAATTGGTCCAACTACTGGCAATAATGTGACTATTACGACTGATGGCTTATCTGGTAAGGCTGGTTCTAAAACGGTTAAATTTGGCACCAATGGCATCAGTGCAGGCGGTCAACAAATTACCGATGTTTCTAGCGGCGGTAACGTAGGTACTAATGCAGCCAACATTACAGATGTTAAGAATGCTGTATCTGATGTGACATTAAAATTAGATACAAATTCTAAAACTGGCACTGTTAAACTTAGTGAAAGTCCACTTAAAGTAATTGGTGCTAATGGTATTAGAACTGATTTAGTTGGCACAAATAATGGTAGTCTTGTTGTTGGTTTAGATAGTAATACTGTAAATGCTACAACTAAAGGTATTGGTTTAACAGGTGATACAGGATCTACAGGCCTTAAGTATCTTAAAGACGGTGATGCAACCTTCAAAGTGGCTGGTGATGGGAATCTTGTTACTACTAAGGCCTCTGCTACAGATGTACAAGTAGCTGTTGATGCAACAAAAGTAAAAGATTTAGCTGTAGGCGCGGTAACCGTAAGCAAGGCTAATATGGCAGATAATCCTATTACAATTACACCAACAGCAGGTACGAATACTAAGGACTATGCAATTGGTATTGATACAACTAAGTTAGCTGATCAAACACAATTAACATATAAAGCGAATGGTGCTAATCCGAATAAAGTATCCTTAGCAAATGGTTTAAACTTTACGAATGGTACTTACACAACAGCAACTGTAGGGGCAAATGGCAATGTAACTATTTCTACTGCTACTGAAACCATTACTAATGATGCTGATGGTAAAGCTAAAGTAAATAGTCCTACAGATGGCTTAGCGACTGCTAAAAATGTAGCGGATTCTATCAACAAAGCTGTAGATGGCTTGTCTCAAAATCTTACTGTTTCAGATGGTACTACAGATGGTACAGTTAAACTTAAAAATGAAAAGCTTACTGTAGCTGGTGCTAATGGCGTAACTACAACTGTAAATGGTCAAACTGTTACAGTCGGTCTTGATACAGATACTAAGACTAAAATTGATGCGTCTGCTAGTGCGGTAAATCGCAATGTTTCTCTTGGTGCAGACAGTGGTACTGTATCTAGTCAATCCTTAAAAGACGGCGATGTAGCATTTAATGTGAAAGGTGCTACAGGCGACTTTGTATCTACTAAAATGAATGGCAATACTGTAGAAGTATCTACAAAACGTGCTGCTATTAATAGTGATGCAAATTCAGGTGCCGCATCTGTAGCAGGTGATGATGGCTTGGCGACAGCTAAAAACGTAGCCGATGCTATTAATAAGGCAACCGATGCGGCTAAAGCCGGTGCGGCATGGAACTTGTCCGCTAATGGTGATACTAGTACAAAAGTATCTGGTGGCGACACTGTAGATTTCACTGGTGATAATAATATTACAGTTACACAAACTGGCAAAAATATTGCTACTACGTTAAATAAAGATCTTAAAGATTTGAGCACCATATCTCTTACTAATCCAAGAGGAGAAACCATTTTCCTAAATGGTAGAGATGGTAGTATCAAAGCTAATAAAGCTGAGTTTAAAGATAATGTTGGTGCTGGTTCAACTATTACTAGCGATCAGTTAAGAATTACTAATGGTGCAACTGGTGCTAATGAGGCCACAACGACTCTTGCTTTAGGTGCCTTATCAATTCAAGCGGGTCCTAATAGTACTGCTCTTGATTCTAAATACCTTATGTTTAGTGATGAAGATGGCAATAATGCTGAAGGCAGTGCTAAAGGTATGGCATTCCAGGATGCAGCTGGTAAAATGGTTCACTTTAGTCTTGATGAAATCAAGGCTGGTGGCAATAAGATTCAAGAGGTTGCTGAAGGTACAGCTGATACTGATGCGGTAAACGTAAAACAGTTGAAAGATACTGTTGCAAGCCAAACTTTAACATACCGTGCTAATACAGCTGCTGATACAGACGCTAAAACAGTTAAATTATCCAAAGGTCTAGACTTTGTCGATGGTACAATGACTAAAGCCACTGTAGATAATGACGGTAAAGTAACATTCGATATTAACGACGACACTAAGGCGAAGATCAACGATTCTGCGGCTGCTGTAAACCGTAAGGTTTCCCTTGGCGCAGATAGTGGTACAGCATCTAGTCAATCCTTAAAAGATGGTGATGTAGCATTTAATGTGAAAGGTGCTACAGGCGACTTCGTATCTACTAAGATGAATGGCGATACTGTCGAGGTTTCTACAAAACGTGCTACTATCAACAGTGATGCTGCAGGTACTGCTTCTGTTACCGGTGATGATGGCTTAGCAACTGCTAAGAACGTAGCCGATGCTATTAACAAAGCGGCTAGCCAAGCTAAAGACGGTGCAGCATGGAAACTATCTGCTAATGGTGATACACCGACTACTGTAGCTGGCGGTGATACTGTAGACTTTACTGGTGATAACAATATTACAGTTACACAAACTGGTAAAAATATTGCTACTACATTAAACAAAGACCTTAAGAAAATGAACACTATTTCCTTTGAAGATGGTCTCGGTGAAACAATCAAGTTTGATGCTGCAGATTCTAGTGGTACATTTACATCTTCAGGTGATGCTGGTTATACCAAAATTAATCGTGAGGGTTTAAGAATTACTAATGGTGCAACTGGTGCCAATGGGGCTGAAACAGCTCTTTCATTAGATTTTTTATCTATGCACAGTGGTTCTGATGATAATAACCTTACATCTCGTCATCTTGCTTTCAACGATGCGAATGGAAATGAATCTGTTCATAGTGCACAAGGATTAATTGCCGAATCTGCAGGCGGAGCTAAAACAATCCAATTTACACTTGATGAAATCAAGGCTGGTGGCAACAAAATTAAAGAGGTGGCAGAAGGTACAGATGATACTGATGCGGTAAATGTAAAACAGTTGAAAGATACTGTAGCAAGCCAAACGTTAACATACCGTGCTAATACTGCTGCTGCTGCTGCAGATGCTAAAACTGTTAAATTATCTAAAGGCTTAGACTTTGTAGATGGCACAATGACTAAGGCCACTGTAGATAATGACGGTAAAGTAACATTCGATATTAACGATGATACTAAGACTAAGATCAATGATTCTGTAGCTGCTGTAAACCGTAAGGTTTCTCTTGGTGCAGATAGTGGTACTGTATCCAGCCAATCCTTAAAAGATGGTGATGTAGCATTCAATGTAAAAGGTGCTACAGGCGACTTCGTATCTACTAAGATGAATGGCAATACTGTAGAGATTTCTACAAAACGTGCTACTATCGATAGCAATGCCACAACAGGTGTAGCATCTGTAACAGGTGATGATGGTCTTGCAACAGCTAAAAACGTAGCAGATGCGATTAATAAGGCTGCAAAAGCAAGTACAGATGCAGTTAACTTGAAATTCTCTGGCGATACTAACACATCTGCGGGTGTAGTGAACCTTAAAGATGATACATTTGGTATCAAAGGTGACGGTAAATACGTAACTACAGATGCAGATGGCAAAAACTTAACTGTTAAAGTATCTGAAGCGGAAGTTAAAAAATCTGCTGTAGGTGCAGTAACTGTAAGCACAGATACAACAGATGCAAACAATCCATTAACTGTAACGCCTACAACAAGTGCAGATGGTACAACTAAGGACTACAAGGTAACTATTGATGGCGCTAAAGTTGCTACGAAGACTAAATTGTCTTATAAAGCAAATGATGGTACAGCTAAACAAGTATCCTTGGCAGATGGGTTAAACTTCAAAAATGGTACTTTAACAACAGCTACTATCGATGATGCTGGTGTTGTTAAATATGATGTAAACACTGCTACAATCACTGCCGGTGCCGATGGTACAATTACAGGCCCTGCTACAGATGGTGTAGCAACGGCTAAGAACGTAGCTGATGCAATCAATGCAGCTAAAAAAGCTACGAAAACTGAAATCACTGCCAACGATGGAGAAGCAGCTGATGGTACAACGGGTAATGTTGTATTGACCTCTAGCAAAGCAGCTGATGGTCACACTATTTATGACGTAAAACTCAACGATAAGGTGACATTAGGTACTGGTGCGAATGCAGTAACATTGGATGGTACTACTGGTGCGATTACTGGTAAAACTGCTAATATTGGTGGTGTAACCGTAGATGGTACAAACAAATATGTAACAGGCCTTGGTAATACAACTTGGAATGGTAATGCCGTTTCTGGCCGTGCAGCTACAGAAGATCAATTGAAAGCAGTAGCTGATGCAGCAGCTAACCAAACATGGCAAATTACTGCAGATAAAGATGCAGCTACATCCGGTATTCAAACTGGTACTAAAAAAGATGCAAAAGTAGGTAAAGATGCAAAAGTTAAGATGATTGCTGGGGAAAATATCACAATTAATCAAAACGAATTAGACTTCACATATTCCTTGAATAAAGATCTTGTGAATATGAACTCTGCAAGCTTTAACGGTACTGGTGGTAATACAACAGTTATAAATGGTGATTCCATTACACAAACTGCGGGTACTCAAACAAATACATCTACAGCAGCTGGCAACACAGTAGCTGATGGTGTTAAATCTACTGCTACAACTGCAGCAGGTACTACAATTACTGATGGTGCAAAAACAAATACATCTACTGCGAATAGCACTGTAATTGACGACGGTAATGGTAATAACACAGCACTTACTAAAGATGGTGTAACTATTACTACTGTAGGTAAAGATAAGGTTTCCTTGACTGGTAATGGTTTAGACAATGGCAATAACAAAATTGTTAATGTTGCAGATGGCACAAACGATACTGATGCTGTCAATGTACGTCAATTAGAGGCTAAAACTAAGGCTTCTACTACTGAATTGACTGCTAATGGTGGTGAAAGTGCGGGTAGCACTACAGGCAATATTGTATTGACTAAGACAACCGCTGCTGATGGACATATCATTTACGATAACAAGTTAAATGATAAGGTTACATTAGGCACAGATCCAACTAAGGCCGTAACTCTAGATGGTACAAATGGTACTATTAAAGCCGGTAAAGATGGTAATGCTGTAGCGATTAATGGTACAGATGGTACTATTAAAGCTGGTGATGGTACTAATGCTGTAGCCATCGATGGCAAAAATGGTTCTGTAAAGGCTGGCGATAAGATTGCTCTTGATGGTAAAGATGGAAAAGCTACGATTGGTACTGTAGGTATCGATGGTAAGGATGGCGTTATTAGTGGTTTAGCTAATAAAACTTGGGATCCAAATAATATTACTCCTGGCCGTGCAGCCACTGAAGATCAAGTTAAATCTGCCGTAGCCGATGCAGGGTGGGATGCTGCTGTAGGAACAGAAGGTTCTGGCGTTAATAGCACACCAAGTGCAACAGCTGAAAAAGTAAAACCTAACGAAACACTTACTTTCAAAGCGGGTAATAATATGATGGTTAGCCAAAACGGTAAATCCATTAGTTATGCTGTAAATCCTGAGCTTAAAGATATGAAATCTGCTACATTTAAGGATGCAGATGGTAATACGACTGTAACGAATGGCAATGGCATGACAATTACTCGAGGCAGTGCAAATCCTAACAACCCTAATGCAGGCCCTGTATCCTTAACTAAGGATGGTCTCAATAATGGTAATAACAAATTGAAAGGTATTGCACCTGGTACGGATGATACGGATGCCGTAAATGTTGGTCAATTGAAAGCCTCTAATGCTAAAATTGGCGATGCTATTGGTCAAGTAGCAGGTGAAGTACAACGTGTCGGTGCTCATGCAGCAGCTATGGCCGCGTTGAAACCAATCCAATACGATCCATTAGAACCAACTCAAGTTATGGCTGGTGTTGGTAACTATCGCGGTGAAACAGCAGCTGCCCTCGGTCTTGCACATTATACGAACGAAGACACAATGTTTAACGTTGGCGTATCTCTTGGGGCAAACCGCAACATGGTAAATGCTGGTGTAACTCACAAATTTGGCTCTAGCCCAGAAAAGAAAAATATTCCAGATCGTTACAAAGCAGGCCCTATTAGCTCTGTGTATGTAATGCAAGATGAAGTATCTAGTCTCAAAAAAGAAAATAGTGAACAAAAAACTGTAATCGCAGATCAAGCGGCTCGTTTAAATACGTTAGAGGCTGAAAATGAGCGTCAACGTCAAGAATTAGCTGAGACTAAACAAGGTTTAGAAGATTTGCGTGCCGCAGTAAACCAATTGTTAGCATCTAAAGGTTAATAATTGAGAATTATTTTCGTAAATAGATTAGTATAATTCTATTTCTGTAATAGGTAAGAACCTCTTATATACTGATATACCTAGAGGGGTATAATTGAGTATTATAAGAGGTTCTTTTGTATTTTTGATATATATTCTTATATAAAAAGTATAATACATGAATGACTATTCATATAATGTATGGTATAATATAGAATATGTTAGGGGCTGAGACTTTTGCTCCACCTTGTATGACCTTACATGAATAGGAGATACTATGTTAGAACGCATACAACGATGGCTTTCAGTAGATACTATGTTGCCCGCTGCAGAGCGGTTAGGTCCGGTAGGGACAACAAAGCAACTATATGGTAATTATTTGAAAATTGCTTGGCCAGCTACATTACAAGGCTTGATGTTACAATTTATGACAGCCATCGATTTGGCAATGGTGGGTGCCCTAGGTGCATCTGCTTTGGCCTCGGTCGGTATTATGGGACAGCCTGAAATGGTGATGCTCATTTTCTGTCGTGCTTTATCTATTGCTGTTACCGCTATCATTGCACGCCGTCATGGTGAAGGCGATGTGGACGGTATGAATGCAGTTCTTAAGCAGTCTATATTATTGAATTTCTTGATTTATGTACCTTTATTAGCGATATGTTTCTTTAATTTAGAGCATATTTTACGTTTTACTGGCGCCGAAGATGGTTATATAGAAACCGCAGTCTGGTACGGTCGTTTCATTGTTATTAGCCTTATCTTTCAGTCCTTTAACCAAATTGTAGGGGCTGTACTTATCGGATACGGTAATACAAAAGTCATTTTTAAATCGAATGTAGTAGGGAATATTTTAAATACCATCATGAACTTTTTCTTGATTTATGGTATTGGTTTCTTTCCTGAGCTCGGTGTTATGGGTGCAGGTGTGTCCACTATGATCAGTAGTGCTCTTATTGCCTTGTTGCTATTGCGTACTATCTCACAGCATACGACTACAGGGCTAACATTGAGACATCCGTCCAAATGGACCTTCGAAAGACCTGTACTTCATACGATGTTTCACGTTGGGGGCAGCTCTTTAGGGGAGCAGTTCTTTGAACGTTTTGGTATGTATACATACACTATGATTGTTGCTTCCTTAGGTGCAGTACCATTGGCAGCACATTACGTATGTATGAATTTGATGGATATATTCTATTACTTTGCTATGGGGCTTGGTTTCGCAGGAGCATCTCATACAGGGCAAAACCTTGGGCATAAACGTCCAGATATTGCTCGTGTCTATGGTAAAATAGGTGCCCGCATCGGACTGATCGTGGGCCTTGTAAGTGCCTTGATATTTGTTGGTCCTGGTGATTTCTTGGTACAGCTTTATACTCGTGAAAGCGAGGTAGTACTTTTATCGGGCTCATTAATGGGGATTATGGCTGTTGCTGCGTTTCCACAAGCCTTACAGCAAGTATATTCTGGTGTGTTAAAAGGGGCAGGGGATACGTATTATATTATGCAATACTCCCTAGTTAGTGTAGCCATTATTCGACCTATTATTACTTATCTATTGTGTATTACGTTAGGTTTAGGATTATTAGGTGCCTGGTTATCCTTGTGCTTTGATCAGTCCTTACGCTTATGTTGTTCCTATTTGCGATTTATTAGAGGTGCATGGCAGCATAAGATTGTCTAAATTTTTGTAAATATAGTTAATAATCAATCTTGACTATCATTTAGGATATAAATTTTCATATAAAATCTAAAATTTAAAATGTTCGATGTATAGAGCGAGGATGCAGATAAAATCTTTATCATTGTGTTTGTTATCACTTTCTATATTGAAAATATTAAAATAGTTTATGAAAGGTTTATGAAAAATCTCTTGCGTATTCATTTTTTTTGATGTACAATACGAAATGTGGAAAAAATGACACATTGGGGAATGTGTCGTCTGACCAGAAACTTCTGATTTCACGTATATATGTAAGGGATATATATAAGAAACGATAAAAGCCTCCTTAGTGGATACTAAGGGGGCTTTTATTCGTTTTCCTTAGAGAAGGATCTTATACCTTTTAGTTCACATTTGCATATAGATAAATTTCGAAAAATTCATGATAAGTTCATAAAAGATATTGAAATTTATCGAAAAGTTGTGTAAAATAAAAGTATATCATTACCAAAGGCCTGCGTATTGTGAAAGGCTATTATTGGAGGGAATTATAATGAACAAAAAATTATTAGCTTTATTGGCAGTTGCTGCTGTAGGCGTATCCGTAGCAGGTGCAACTCCACAAACTCAATTCAACAAAGGTGAATTCCAAGTTGATCTTGGTGCAGCTCATTCTAAAGCAAAAACTGATAGCTTCAATGCTGATGCAAAATGGAATTTTGATGGTGCTGTAACATACGGCTTCACTGACAAAACTGCATTGCAATACCAATACCATGGTTTAAATGACAAATTGAACGGTCATAGCTACAGTGACAAAATGCACGAAGTGAACGTGGTTCAATCCTTGAACAAAAACTTCGCAGTATATGGTGGTTATGCACACATTTCTGGCGATGACTTCGCTAAAGCAAACAACATTGCACAAGTAGGTGTAATTGGTAAAGCTAACCTTGGCTCCAAAGTAGAAGTTTACGGTAAAGCTGGTGTAGGTACTAAGAAAACTTCCACTTGGGAAGCAGGCTTAGGCTACAAAGTTAACGAAGACTGGGATATCAATGCTGGTTACCGTTATATCAATACTAAACAAGATGGCGATTCCAACATCTCCTTCCAAGGTCCAGTAGTTGGCTTGTCCTACCGTTTCGGTGGTCAAAAATCCGTAGCTCCTGTATACACTCCAGCTCCAGCTCCAGCTCCTGTATACACTCCAGCTCCAGCTCCTGTAGTAGAAGCTCCTATGTACAAAACTCCTAAATTGGATTACTATGTAGAATCTATCTACTTCGATTCCGATCAAGATGTTGCTCGTGCAGACCAATATCCAAACTTAACAGCTGCTGTAAACGCTGCTCATCAATACTCTCAAGACCAAGTTAAATTGTTAGGTAATGCTGATACTGATGCTACTGCTCAATACAACGTTGGTTTGTCCGAACGCCGCGTACAATATGTAGCTCAATACTTAGTAAACAATGGTGTATCTGCTGATCGCTTAATTGGTATCGCTAATGGCGACACTAAACCAGTGGCAACTAATGCTACTGCAGCAGGTAAAGCTGAAAACCGTCGTGTAGACGTTTACATTCACCGCTAATCTCTAAACTAATTTAGATTAGACATACAATAAAGTCCACCTTCTATCATGCTCTCGTGTTCATCGGGGGACCGAGCATGTGATAAGGTGGACTTTTATGTTATACTAAACTTGCATACAATCGTAGGTCATACAATGTTCATTAAGATTTGATAATGTATGCGGTGTGAGTATAGTAAAGTAGGTTATATATGAAAAAATTCAAATATTACAAACCGCTCATAGGTGCTATCATACTAGCTGGTATTATGATTATGATGGCCCTTAGAATAAGTGATATTGCTAGTGCTATTGATGCTATTATTACAGCATTTATTCCACTTATCGTAGGTGCCTGTATTGCTTTTGTACTAGATATTTTAGTAGTGCGCTATGAGCGATGGCTATGGCCTAAGAGTGAATCTGGATGGAGGTATAAGATACGAAGACCTCTCAGTCTTGTATTATCTTTTGTGACAATTAGCGTAATCGTGTATTTCATTGCCCGTATGGCGCTACCACAATTGGTTCATTCTATGTCGATCATTGTGGCGTCTTCGCCTCAACTGTATGCGGATTTCCAAATTTGGATGCAGCATCTTACAGAGACGATTCCAATGGCGTCTAACCAGACACTTATGGACACGTTGAGTGGTGAAAGTATCGTTAAGTATACTCGTGAATGGGGTACAAAAGGTGGTACATACATTGTTAATGCAATGGGCACAGTGTTATCTTGGACTTTAAATATCGGTCTTGGCTTGATCTTTGCTATTTATATGCTCCTTGATAAAGAACGCCTTATGATGCAAGGCAAACGCATTGTAAAAGCCTATGCATCTGATGAATGGTTAAATCGTGTTAGTTATGTAACCCGTGTGGCAGTACAAACATTTAGTAATTTCTTTGTAGGTCAGTTTATTGACGCCTTGATTTTAGGCGTTATGGTAGGTATTACGTTATGGCTATTCAATATTGAATACGCTACAACTATTGCCTGTGTAATTGGCCTTACTGGTTTGATTCCGCTACTTGGTATCTATGTAGGTGGTGTTATCGGTGCGGTTATGTTGCTCACTGTTAGCCCTATGGATGCATTAATTTATGTAATTATTTTAGAAGTGCTTCATCAAATTGAAAGCAACTTCATTTACCCTAAAATCGTGGGTAACTCCGTTGGTTTGCCCGGATTATGGGTGTTTGCTGCGGTTATCGTAGGTGGT
>ENA-OWRC01001488-OWRC01001488.1-human-gut-metagenome-genome-assembly--contig:-NODE-1488-length-22728-cov-2.804922_pt1 | contig 22728 bp, 17 predicted proteins | sample MGYA00248268_ERZ651895 | MGnify/ENA primary metagenome ERZ651895 (study PRJEB26924, sample SAMEA4378242) | human gut metagenome | biome: human gut; feature: human-associated habitat; material: faeces...
ACGATGGTGTAGTCGCTCTTGAGCTCGTTGATCAGATCCTCGACAGCCAAGGTCGAAATCGGGTCCAAGGCGGAGCAGGGCTCATCCATGAGCAGCACCTGCGGGTGGACGGCCACGGCGCGGGCGATGCACAGACGCTGCTGCTGGCCACCGGACAAGCCGATGCCAGGGTTGTCAAGACGGTCCTTGACCTCTTCCCAGAGGTTGGCACCGCGCAGAGCCCACTCGACCAGATCGTCGGCGTCGGACTTGGCCAGGTGGTGGTTGTTCAGGCGCACACCGGCCAGCACGTTCTCACGGATGGACATGGTCGGGAACGGGTTCGGTCGCTGGAAGACCATGCCGACGTCGCGGCGCACGGCCACCGGATCCACGTCCTTGTCGTACAGGTTCTTGCCTTCGAGCAGCACCTCGCCCTCGACGTGAGCGCCAGGGATGATCTCGTGCATACGGTCCAAGGTGCGCAGCACGGTGGACTTGCCGCAGCCGGACGGGCCGATGAAGGAGGTGACCTTGTTCGGCTCGATGTTGATGTTCACATCTTCCACGGCCAGAAAGTCGCCGTAGTAGATGTTTTCGTGGTTGACGTCAATACGTTGTCCCATGATGTTTCCTTATATTTCCTTGTGTTCTTAAGGCTTAGGCTTAGCGACTGGCTTAGCGTTCGGTCTTGACGGCGAAGACCTTCGCCACGATTCGGCCAATGAGGTTCAGCAGCAGCACGATGACGATCAGCACGAGAGCCGCAGCCCACGCACGTTCCATCGGAATCGTGGTCACGCAGGTGGCGTCGGCGTTGGGCGGGCAGTTCGCGCTGAGCTTCGAGTACTCCTGGTAGACGAACACCGGCAGGGTGGTCATCTGGCCGGAGAACAGGTTCACGTTGGTGCTGGAGATGTAGCCGGCGGTCATCAGCAACGGTGCGGTCTCACCAATCACGCGGGCGATGGCCAGAATGGCACCGGAGACGATGCCCGGCAGAGCGGTGCGCAGCACGATCTTGGTAATCGTGCGCTGCTTGGTAACGCCCAGAGCCAAGGAAGCCTCACGCAAATCGTTCGGCACGATCTTGAGCATTTCCTCGCTGGACTTGACCACGGTGGGCAACATCAGCAGGGAGAGAGCCACGGAGCCTTCGAAACCGTTGATGGTACCGGGGCCCAGCAGAATCGTGAACATCGAGAAGGCGAACAGGCCGGCCACGATGGACGGGATGCCGTTCATCACGTCGACGAGCAGGGAGACCGTGGTGGCGAGCTTGCCGCGGTTCGAGTATTCGACCAGGTACACGGCGCACATCAAACCGATCGGAATGGAGATAACCATAGCGCCAGCGGTGATTTCGAGAGTACCGATGATGGCGTGCAGCACACCGCCGTAACCACCGGACGGGGTCTGGTTACCACCGACCACACCGGTCATGTTGTAGCTCAGGAAGTTCAGGTTCAGGCGCTTGATGCCGTTGACGATAGTGGTCCACAGCAGGGAGATCAGCGGGATGCAGGCGATCACAAACGCCACCGCGATCAGGACCCACATGAAGTGGTCCATGATATTACGGCGCTGGATGGCGGAACGGGTCGGGCGGAAACGATCGAAGTCGATTTCGGGCGCGCCGTCCATCGGAGTCTTTTCAGTGTTCTCAGCAGCAGTCATCACGCAGTCGCTTTCTCGGTAAGCTTACGGGCGATGAAGTTGACCACGAACGTGATCAGGAACAGAATCAGACCAGTTCCGATCAGCGTGGAGACGCCCAGATCGTTGGCTTCAGGGTACTGTGCGGCAATATTCGCGGCGATGGTCTGGTTCTGCGAGGCCTGCAGCAGCTTGATGGAGTAGTTGAGGCCCGGGGACAGGATCATCAACACGGCCATCGTCTCACCAAGCGCGCGGCCGAGAGCCAGCATGGAGGCGGACACGATACCGGACTTGCCGAAGGGCAGCACGGCCAGACGAATCATCTCCCACTTGGTGGCGCCGAGCGCCAGCGCGGCCTCTTCGTGCAGGCGTGGGGTCTGCATGAAGATATCGCGGGACATGGAGGTGATAATCGGCAAAATCATAACGGCGAGCACCACAGCCACGGTGGCGACGGTGCGCGGCGGGTTGGCGGCCGGGCCCTCGAACAGTGGAATGAAGCCCAGGTGGTTGGCAACCCAGTTCCAGAACGGGTAGATGGCCGGCACCAGAATCAGGCCGCCCCACAAACCGTAGATAACGGACGGGATGGCAGCCAGCAAATCGACCACATAGCTCAGCGCGGTGGCGAGCTTCTTAGGCGCATAATGCGAAATGAACAGCGCAATGCCGATGGACACGAAGAAGGCAATCAGCAGTGCCAGCAAAGACACGAGCACAGTACCGAACAACAGCGGGAGCACGTAGCCCCAGAAGCTGCTGGCCTTGCCGCCGGTAAAGCTGGACACGGTCTGGCTGTTGGCGGCCTGATCGCCACCGATGAGTGGCCAGGCGCGGAAGAACAGGAACAGGAACACAGCGGCAAGTACAACCAGGATCAGGATGCCGCAGGCGTATGCCACACCGCGAAACACCTTGTCGGCGGTCTTGCCACCAACTGGCTGCACAGCCGTTTTGTCTTGCGAACTCACGGATTCTCCTTATATAGGGTGGTTATCAAGTATTCAAGTGGTGCGGTTTTCGTCTGTGACGTTGCCAAACCGTTCGGGTCCTGACCCGCTTTAAGCCGCAGCCGTATGGTTTACGACTGCGGCTTAAAGTTGGCGGCGACTGCTCTTACTACTACAGTCTATCGTTCAGTTGTCAGGTCCAGTCCACACGACCCTTGCGGGCCGACGTCATCACTTGGTCTTGATGGCCTCGATGGACTTGGTGATCTCGGACTTCAGGGAGGAGGGCAGCGGAGCGGTGCCGGCGGCATCCTGAGCGGCCTTCTGGCCCTCGTCGGAGGTCACGTAGGTCAGCCAAGCCTTGGCGAACTCAGCCTGCTTGGTGTCCTTGTAGGCCGGGCAGACGATGTCGTAGGAGACCAGGACAATCGGGTAAGCGCCCTCGGCCTCGGTGGCGTGGTTGATCTTGATGACGATGCGGTTGTCACCCTTAACGGTGTCGTCCTGCTTGGAATCCCCAATGACCTTGGAGCCGGCCTCGGCGGAAATCTCGTTGTACTTGTCGCCGACCTTGACGGCCACGGTGCCCAGGTCGCCGACCTGAGAGAAGTCAGCGTAGCCGATGGTGCCGTCGGCCTGCTTGACGGTGGAGATCACGCCAGAAGTGCCCTTGGCACCCTGGCCAACCTCGTTCGGCCAGTTCTCGGAGAGGTCGTAGGTCCAGTTGTCAGGGGTGACGTCCTTGAAGTAGGAGACGAAGTTCTGGGTGGTGCCGGACTTATCGGAGCGGTGCACCACGGTGATGGCGGTGTCGGGCAGCTTCAGGTCCTTGTTCTGATCGGCGATGGCCGGATCGTTCCACTTGGTGATCTTGCCGTCGAAGATCTTGGCGATGGTGGCAGCGTCCATGTTGATGTGCTTGCCGGCATCGGAAACGCCCTTGAGGTTGAAAACCACGGCGATCGGGGAGATGTAGACCGGGACATCGAAGGCGGTGCCTTCAGTGCACACGGACTTGGACTGCTCAACTTCGTCATCGGCAAGGGCCTTGTCGGAGCCGGCCCAAGCGGTGGCACCGGTCAGGAAGGTCTGCACGCCAGCGCCGGAACCGGACGGGTTGTAGGCGATCTTGGCCTCAGGGTTGGTGCCCTGGAAGCCGGCGATCCAAGCTTCAACAGCGGCCTGCTGAGAGGAGGCGCCGGCGCCCGAGAAGTTGCCGGAGATCGGGGTGGACTTGGAAGTGGAATCGGAGGAGGAGCTGTTGTCGGTCGTGGTGGCGGTGTTATCGCCGCAGGCGGCCACGGAAGCGAGCATCACAATGCCGGACAGAGCGGCAATGGAGCGAACGAGGATGTTCTTCTGCATGATTATTACTTAATCCCTCTATCAACTATTCGCGGGCGGCTCAGCGCTGCCCGGTCAATTCATGACAACTACAAGCGTATTGGTGGTTTCAAGGGCCCAAAACCGAAATCAGTAAACAGAAGATGAACACTTGGATGTTTGTGGGCTACGTTGAGGCTACGTAGTTTTTGGAGCGGGCTCGACTGCGGCGAGTCCACAGCGAGCCCACAATCCACAACAAAAAAAGGCGACCCGAAGGCCGCCTTCCATTTACTCCGCGGGAGTATCGATCTTGTATCCGAGACCGCGCACGGTAGTCAGATACTTGGGGTGCGCCGGATCTTCCTCGATCTTGGAGCGCACGCGCTTGACATGCACGTCGAGCGTCTTGGTGTCGCCCACATAATCCGAACCCCAGATGCGGTCGATCAGCTGGTGACGCGTCATCACACGGCCCTTGTTCTGCATGAGGTATTCGAGCAGTTCGAATTCCTTGAGCGGGAAGAACACGGTTTCGCCGCGTACGGTGACCTGATGCTGGCCAACCTGCATGGCGATATCGCCACACACCAGCGGAATATCGTCATCCACAGTGCCGGAAGCCTGGGCAGTGGCCTGATTGCGACGCATCACGGCACGAATACGTGCCAGCAGCTCACGGAAAGAGTACGGCTTGGTCACATAATCGTCCGCACCAATCTCAAGGCCAACGACCTTATCGATTTCGGCGCTCTTGGCGGTGAGCATAATAATCGGCACACGGCTCTGCTCACGAATGCGGCGGCACAGTGCAGTGCCGTCAATGCCCGGCAGCATCAAATCAAGCAGCACCAAATCGATGCCGCCCTTGGTGAACAGTTCCAGACCTTCCTCGCCAGTGGCGGCGGCGGACACGTCGTACCCCTCGCGTGTGAGCTGGTATACCAGCGGCTCGCGATAGGATTCCTCGTCTTCGACGATAAGAATGCGTGTCATAGTAGCCTTTCTTGGGTATGTTCCCGTGCGCATAGGCGCAAAGTTTTCCGACATTATCGTAACCATTTGTTCTCCGTTAGCCTGCTGTTTCCCGAAAGTACGTAATTGCGTAATTGGGCTACGCGCGGTGTGCGCACCTCGCCCACTGTGTGATTGTGTGGCAATGGAATGGCACCATGTCGGGCACCAACCAAGGCCCTACGCTTGTGTCGACTCGTCCGACCGGGCCTCGTCGTCATCCTCATCCGGGGCGGCCGGCAGCTCGATGGTGAACGTCGACCCCTCCCCCGTACGCGACCAGACCGAAATCCGACCGCCGTTCTCCTGCACGCAGTGCTTGGTGATGGCCAAGCCGAGTCCCGAACCGCCGGTCTCGCGCGAACGGGCCGGGTCGACCCGGTAGAATCGCTCGAAAATGCGGTCCAGCGATTTGGCGGGGATGCCGATGCCCTGATCGACCACGCGAATGGTGACTTTGCCATCGCGCTCCCCCACGCCGACCGCCACAGTGGTGTGTTCGGGCGAGTAATGGATGGCGTTCTCTACGAGGTTCTTGACGGCGGTTTGCATGGCCTCTTTGTCGGCCTTGATCATCGGACCGTTCGTGGCTGGGCTGCCTGATTCTTCCAAGGAACCTTCGCCATCGGCCGGCTCCTCGACCTTCGTGGGTACTGACTGTCCGTTGACACTCAGTCGGATATCCACATGGCGGGAGTCGGCTTGGGTCTGATTGGCGGCGATGGCGGCGCGTGCCACATCCAGCGCGGAAATGCGCCGCGCATCGATCACGCTTTGCGGGCTTTGGGCTTTCTGCAAGTCGATAAGATGATGCACCAGTTCGGTCAGGCGCGCGGATTCCTTGGAGATACGGCCGGAAAAATACCGTACGGCGTCCGGATCATCGGCGGCGTCGGTCACGGTTTCGGCCAGTAGCGCGATGGCACCGGCCGGAGTCTTGAGTTCGTGCGAAACGTTGGTCACAAAGTCACGGCGGACGGCCTCGAAACGGCGCTGCTCGGACATGTCGTTGATGAAGATGGCGTACAGGTCATCGCCGATATCGCCAATGCGCACACGCAAATACAGCGTGTTGGACGGGCGTGACTGGCCGGCCTCCAGTCCTCGGCCATTAGAGGACGGATAGGAATTGCGATTGACCGGCAGCTGAACCTCACGCTCACGCATGCCACCGTCGGCGGCGGCCTGAGTGAGGATGTCCTCGACTTCACGCGAGTTGAGTCGGTCGCCGGAGACTAGGCCGAATGGCACTGAGCCGGGGCTTGAATATTGGACCAGACCGTTGCGGTCGGTGACGATCAGGGCTTCGGGCAGGACTTCAATCAGGCGACGCTCGGTGGGGCGCACGGGCGCATCATCACCGAATAGAGAATGCGTATCCTCGTCGCCGGACAGGTCCTGTTCGGCGGCGAGCCGGCCTGAAACGCGGCCTTTGTTGTAGGCGATGACGGCAACCCACACCAGTATCAGCGCGGCGAGCACCACAATCACGACGATCTGCCAGATATCCATGATTTCCAGAGTAAAACGTGCGAGGCGTAGTGAGATGCCTAAACTACGTAAGTTCGTCTATTGTTCATTTTTGGCGGGACGACATAACAAAATGCTCCCGCTGGCGGGAGCATAATATGGGGAGCTCTATTTACAGCTCGTAGTCCTTGTCCTTGCTTTCCTTGATCAGGAACAGAGCGAGCAGAGCGAGGGCAGTCATGATGGCCATGTACCAGCCCACACCGGCAACGCCGAACTTGGAGGTGACCAGTTACAGGCGCTTGACGATGTCGACAGCCAGACGGGCGGCGGTATCGGCGTATTCGGAGATGTCGAACTCCTTGAATACCTCGTAATCGGTGTCGGCGTTGTCGGAAAGGGCACGAATCACCAGTGCCGGCACGTTATTGCGGGCGGCGACCTGTGCCACGGCGGCGCCTTCCATCTCCACGGCGTCAGCCCCGGTGAGTCGGATGACCTCCTCGACCTTTTGGGGCGTGTCCACGAAGTAGTTGCCGGAGGCGATGATGCCGGTGATGTGGGTAATGCCCGCATTGGCAAGCGCCTCGTCGGCGACTTCCAGCAGACGGTCATCAGAGTGGAATTCCTCCACCGGAGCGTCCGCAGTGCCGGGCTTCCACTGGCCTACGAGCCGCATGTCAGTGTCGAGGTAGCGCAGGGTGCCGCCGAGCACCACGTCGTTGATGTGCAGGTGGGTGTTGAGGTTGCCGGCGATGCCGCTGAAAATCACGGCGTCCGGGGCAATCTCGTCAATCAGCAGCTGCGTGGTGGCGGCCGCATTGACCAGTCCCATGCCGCCTACCGTTGCGGCAACCTTGATGACGTCAGAACCGAAGGAGTCGACCGTGCCGGACACGATGTCAAGGCTGCCCTTGGCGGTGTGCGTCACATGCGTGAGCGATTTGGCGATCAGCGCCACTTCCTCATCCAATGCGCCAATAATAGCTACAGTTTTCATACCCATACGTAAGTTCCTTTCACAACACTTTCGGCTCCCCTTGTCAGGGGAGGTGGCCGCCGAATGGCAGGCTGAGGGGTAGAGACGTTTCGTTGCATTGCTCCCGCGAGAGAGCCGATGACGCAACTCAGTGCCAACGCCGTGTGGCTACGGCTTCCGCAAGCTCGCGCAGCAAGGCCTCGGTTTCTTCCCAGCTGATGCACTTGTCAGTAATCGACTTGCCATAGACCAGCTGATCAAGCGGCGCGGCCTTCTGATTGCCTCCTTCAATAAAGCTTTCCATCATGATGCCGGTAATACCCTGTTCGCCAGCTGCAATTCTGCTGGCAATATTGCGCACGACTTCGGCCTGACGATGTTCGTCCTTGCCGGAGTTACCGTGCGAGCAATCAACAATCAGACCATGCGAGGCTGCGGATTCGGCGGGCATTTCGGCGCGTACGTCTTCCATGGCTTTGGCCACGGATTCGGCATCGTAGTTCGGGCCGTGAATCGAGCCGCGCAACACCACATGGCAGTCCGGGTTGCCAAGGGTCTCGACTGCGCAGGCACGCCCCAGATGGTCAATGCCGAAGAACGTGTGCTGCTGAGCAGCGGCGAAGCAACCGTTGACCGCTGCCTTCACCGAGCCGTCAGTGGCATTCTTAAAGCCGACCGGCATGGAAAGCCCGCTGGCCAATTGGCGGTGGATCTGGCTTTCCGTGTTGCGCGCACCAATGGCGCCCCAACTCACCGCGTCCGAGATGAACTGCGGGCTGGTGGGCTCCAGAAATTCCGTGGCGGCCGCCAATCCTTCCTTCAGCACACCAAGCAAGGTTTTGCGAGCAAGCAACAGGCCCTTGCGAATATTGTGGCTGCCATCAATATCCGGGTCGTTGATCAGGCCCTTCCAGCCAATGGTAGTGCGCGGCTTCTCGAAGTACACGCGCATGACGATGAGCAGCTGTTCACCGAGCTCATCTTTCAGCTTGGCCAATCGGCGCGCGTAGTCCAGCGCGGCCTTCGGGTCATGAACCGAACAGGGGCCGACGATGACCAACAGCCTGTCGTCTTGGCCGTACAGGCACGCGCGAATCTCATCACGCGAGTAGGCGACGATTTCCTGAGCCTGATCAGTCAGCGGGAGTTCAGCGAGCACTTGCGCGGGCGTGGGCAGCGGCTCCAACTCCAATACGCGGCGGTTGATGATGCGACTGACACCCACCTGATCTTCCCAACGCGGCACATCAGTGGCAACGAGCGGGTTCTTCCCCTCCCCCATCGCCTGACGAATGGCGCGAAGCTCTTCTGGGGTGTTCAACGGCTGCGGACCGACTTGCAACGGATGCAGCGAATGTGCTGCTTCCTCCTGCTGCTGCATAACATCTCTCCTTGGGTCAGTATCCTTCCCAAGGATAAGGTGTCACGGGAACAAACTGACATGACCACCGTTATTGGCAAAAAATGCTCACTGAGTGGGTCTCAGTGAGCATTTTTACAAAGACAAAGCTATTTAGCCGAGCGGCGAGCGGTGACGGCGTCGGCTAGGGTGTGCAGCAGTTCGTTGGTGCGTTCCCACGGCACGCAAGAGTCGGTGACGGACTGACCGTAGACCAACTGGTCGAGCGGGGCCGGCTTTTGGTGACCGCCGACCAAGAAGCTTTCCATCATTACGCCGGTGATGCCTTGTTCGCCGTGCGCCAGGCGCTCAGCGATCTCTTCGATGACTTCGGCTTCGCGGTTTTCGTCTTTGCCGCAGTTGCCGTGGGCGGCATCGATGACGAGGCCATGCTGGCTCGGGCCGGACGCTTTGGAAACCTTGAGGTCTTCCAGAGCTTGATGCACGGATTCGGCATCGTAGTTCGGGCCGTGGCTGGAGCCGCGCAGAACCAGATGGCAATCCGGGTTGCCTTTGGTTTCGGCGGAAATCACGCGACCGTCCAAGTTAATGGACAGGAAGTGATGCTCGAAGCCGGCCGCGAAGCAGGAATCGGCGGCGGCCTTGATGGAGCCGTCGGTGGAGTTCTTGAAGCCCACCGGCATGGACAGGCCACTGGCCAGTTCGCGGTGGACTTGGGATTCGGTGTTACGCGCGCCGATGGCACCCCAGCTGATCGCGTCGCAGATGTACTGCGGGGTGATGGGGTCAAGCCATTCGGTGGCGGCGGGCAGGCCGAGGCTCAGCACGTCGGTGAGCACCTTGCGGGCCAGCCACATGCCCTTACGAATATTGAAGCGACCGTCCAGATCGGGGTCGTTGATGAGGCCTTTCCAGCCGATGGTGGTGCGCGGCTTCTCGAAGTACACGCGCATCACGATCACGAGTCGGTCTTCCAACTCGCGCTTGACGGCAGCCAGCTTTTCTGCGTACTCGTGCGCGGCCTTCGGGTCGTGGATTGAGCAGGGGCCCACGATGACGAGCAGTCGGTCGTCGCGGCCGTTGAGCACATCGCGGATTTCCTGCCGCGAGTGGAGCACGAGCTCGCTCATCTCATCGGTGAGCGGCTGCTCCCTGAGGAAAGCACGCGGCGCGGGAATGGGGTCAAGCTGACGAATGTTGACATCGACGGTCTCAGGAAAGACGGCCTGCTCCCCCAAACGACGTTCATCCTCGGAACTATCCGGACCACGTAGTGCTGCCATTGCTCGACTCCTTTCCTTGTATACGTACTGTCGGTATGTCGCCATAGACGCAAAAGCCCAACTATAGCAGTTTGTTACGGGGACTGCTTGTTGGGCCGGCAGTTATGGACTTTGGGTGGACTCGCCTGTGTGGACTCGCCTGCGGCGATGCTGTGCTGTTGTGCGGCCTGCGACCGCGGTCTCTCCCTCTGTCAGCGGCTTCGCGCTGACAGAGGGAGAGACCCTAGCAGCCGACAGGCTGCGAGAAAACACAGCATTGGCCGTCAGGCCGATTCCGGGAGGCTGACGAAGTCAGGCCAAAGCGCCCATCGGATCCCATGCGGGGAGCATGGTGGCTGGCTCTTCGAGGGCCTTCTGGTATTCCTCGGGCAACAGGGCCTTCGGGACGGCTACCTCGTAGACGTATTCGGTGAACCAGTCGTCGGACATGGTGAAGTAGCCCTTGTCGGCGATCTTGGCGCCCCAAGAGTTCTCCACGCGCCAGCGGCGGGTGGTGCCGTCGTCGGCCACGTCAACGCCGGCGAAAGCCATGGCGTGGTTCATGGCGGAGTCGCCGAAGCGCACGCGGGCTTCCTTGTCCAAATCGAAGTCCACGTCGTACACGCGGCCGTACTCGAACAGGTCGGTGGCCCAAGCGCCGTTCTCACGGTCCATGAACGGGTGGCAGTCGGCACCGAACCATACCGGAATGCCCTGCTCAACGAGAATCTGCTTGACGCAGTCCTTCATGAACTGGTTTGGCACGTTGAGGTACTCGGTGGCGTCGCCGCCAGCCACATTGCCGAGGTGCTCGATGCCGATCTTCTTGCCCTTGGCGTGCTCGGTGCGCGGATCGTCCACCAGGCACACGTAGTCCTCAAGATCAGCCGGACCCACGTACTTCTTCCAGAACTCAACCGGCGTAATCTCGCCGTCGCGGTGGAATTCGCCATCCTTGTCGGTCCATTCCCAGTCGAAGGAAACCGGCGGCTCGCCCAGGTGGATGGTCAGAATACGGTGGCCGGCAGCAGTGGCGTCGGCAATAATCGCCTCGACCTTGGAGGCATCGCCGTCAGCGGCGTACATGTGCGCCACGGCGGTGTGCAGCATGTGGCGCAGCTGGATGTTCATTTCACCGGTGTTCTTGGAGGATTCGGTCTCCGGGAACAGGTCCTTGGGCACAGCGCCGTACTTCTTGTACACGTTCATGGCCATGGTCCACTGGCCGCCATCGCCCATCACGTCGGCGAGCAGGTGCTGCATCAGGCGGGAGTCGGAAGGCTCTCCGGCAGCCACCAGAGCGGCCACATCCTTAAGGAAGTAGTTGACGCGCTCCAGCTTGTCGTAGTACATCGCGTAGTTCTGGGAGAACTCGAACTCCTTGACGCCGAGGTTCTTCTTGGCGACGAAACGGGCCACATTCAGCGAGCTGAACAGCCAGCAGCGACCGGAACGGTCCTGATGGGTGACCTCGCCGTTGTCGACGGTGACGGAGAAGCGGCGCTGCAGCAGACGGGAACGGTCATAGTTCAGCGCGACCTTGTCGATACCGGCGGCGGTGACGGCGTTCATGGCCAGACGGTTGGTGCCGCTCTGTGCGAAATCGCCGCGCAGGGTATTCAACGCTTCGTCGGTCAGAGGCGTCAATTCACTCATGTCATACTCCTTCTGTGATGGTGCGCTTGTGGCGCAGATTCAAACGAATACGGCACCTGGCTCGAAAGCGCAGGTGCCGTAATTCTTACCGCTAGTAGTCTAATCGAAGGCCTGTCATTCGCCGTTCTGCTCAGATACGGCCGGATTCTCCTGAGTCGGGGCCTCCGGTTCGCCCTGTGTCTGGTGCTCGGACGGCTCAGACGATTCGGACTGCTCATTCTGCGCAGCCGAATCAGCCGAATCAGCCGAATCAGCCGAATCAGCCGGTGCCGCATCTGTCTCATTGTGATCGTCGGCAGCCGACTCGTTTCCGCTCAACTCACCCGGCTGGTCATCGGCCTCGTTGTGTACAGGCTTGACTTCCGGGACGGGCGCAACCACCGGCAATGCCGCCGCGGCAGCGGCTTCCTGATCCTGGCCAGAGGCCGCCGCATTACCGCCGAAAGCGAATCCGGAGAACGCCTGCGAGAACATAGAACGCAGTTCCGAAACACGCTGGGTGATGACGGACTCGCGTTCCTGCAGATCGGCGATGCGCTTGGACAGACCGTCAAGCTCGCTTTGGGCGGCGGCGCGACGCTCCTCGATCTGCGCATCGGCTTCCTCGCCCGCCTTATGTACGATTGCGGCGGCCTGGATGTCCGCCTCCTCGCGCTTGGACGCGGCATACGAATCGGCTTGGTCGCGAGTGTTCTTGGCCTGACCGACCAACTCATCGGCTTCCCGCTTGGCCGCCACACGACGCTCTTCGAGGTGCTGCAGCAGTTCGTTGACCTTCTTCGTGGCCTCATCCTGCTGAGCGGCGATGTCGTGACGGATCTGCTCGACCTCGGCGTTGACCTGGCTCATCGTGCTGGTGCGCTTGACCTCGGCCTCATCAGTGATTTCCTGACCCTTGGTTTTGGCCGCATCAATGATTTCGCTGGCCTTGCGCTGGGCTTCGGTCATCATCTTGGACACTTGCTCGCGCACGTCGGCGAGCTTCTTGTTGGCCTCGGCGAGCGCCGCCTCAATCTGATCGTTGGAATCAGACTTAAGCTTGGTGATCTCCTCATTGGCGCTTTTGCGCATTGCGGCAACCTGCTGGGTCGCCTCCGCCTTCATGTCGGCGATTTCGCGCTCTTGAGTGGAGCGTTCGGAAGCCATCTTCTTAGTGTGCTCTTCGCGCGCGTTGCTGAGCTCAAGCTCGACGGTCTGACGCTGTTCGGTGATGGTCTTGGCAGTTTCGGAGCGCAGTTGTGCGGCATCCTCGTTGGCGGAGGTGGTCACTGATTCGGCTTGATTGCTGGCGTTCGTCAGAATCGAGGCGGCCTTGGCATTGGCGTCGTCAACAATATGCTGGGCATCCAGCTTGGCGTTGTTGATCAGTGTTTCGGCCTGAGCCTGAGCCGTGGTACGGATGGAGGACGCGTCCTGCTTGGCGCGTTCCAGCAGTTCGGTACTCGTCTGTTCGGCGGAGGCAAGCATCTGCTGGGCGTTCGCTCCCAAGGAAGCGAAGCTGTTGCCTTCCGGCTTCTTGTTCTTCTCTTCCTGAAGTTGGGCCTGCAGTTGCAGAATACGGTCGTCATCCGCCGCAATCTGCTCACGCATGCTGGCCAACGTCTGCTGCGCACGCTTCATACTCTCCTGAGTAGCGTCGAAGGCAGCATCAACCTTCTCCTTGTCATATCCTCGCAGCACCACCGGGAAACGATCCACCATCGCTGTTTATTCCTTTCGCACACGCATAAAGCTCTTGGCACATCCTTGAAGCACTGTAGCGCATCGCACTAGCGCTGAGCGTTGAGCGACGCGCAATCGTTACAATGCGTGCGAACCATGTTCTATTCCGGCGTGGCGCACAGCGTGCTAGGCGATGAGGATGTCGGAGCTGGAGGGCTTGAGATAGTAGCGCACGGCTTCGCGCACCACATCACGGCCAGCGGCGATCTGCTGGTCGAGTGGTAGACCATGCTGGCTGGAATGCGCCGGAACGACCGGAGGGAAGCTGACGAATCCGCCCAGCACCCGCTCCTGGGTGGCGGTCCAGTTGAGCAAGTTGTAGAACAGCGAATTACATACGAACGTACCTGCGTCCGAACTCAAGGTGGCCGGAATCGAATCGTCCGTGAAATCATTCAGGATCGAGCGCAACGGCAGGCGGGTCCAATAGGCGGCCGGGCCATTGGGATCGATGGGTTCGCGGCGTGGGATCACGTTGTCCGCGTCTGGCTTGATCGCGTCCATCAGGTTGGTGGCGCATCGTTCAAGCATCACGCCTCGGGCTGCGTGCTTGAGCCCGGTGGCGATGACGATATTGGGCTTGGTGGCCTCAATCGTCTCTTTCAGCGTGGGCCAGGCTTTGGCGAAGCTCACCGGGATGCTGACAGCATGAACGGTGACGGCGACCTGCTCCAACGGATCGTCCGGAGCAGAGGAGACGCCCAGTCCCTGCTCGGCGATGGCCTTGGGCACTTCGACGGCGGGATTGACCTCCACGCCGTCATAGTGGTCGAAGCCGGAGATCACAACATTAAGTTCACGCATAATGCCAGTCTAGCGATGCATCTGGCCGGCCGCTTGGGCCAGCAGGGCGTGCATGCGGGCGCGGGCCTCTTCCTTGGGATCACGACCGAGAATCTCCTCGGCGATACGCTCAGCTGTGGGAATATCTTCCAGCGTGGTGATCTTCAGGTTGGTTTCCGCACCGGAGACAATGGCGACGGGTTCATCAGGCAGATAATCGACCACTACGCGCGTGTCGTCGGTGGGATGGAAGTCCGGGTCGGCGGCAGCCAAATCGTAAGCGTGACGAATCGTCGCGAAGCGGAAGGATTGCGGGGTCTGCGCGCGGAAGGTGTTCGGGCGGTCCGGCACCGACTTGACCACTTTCAAATCGCCCAGATCCTCGGTCAACAGCACGGTGTCGGTTGAGGCGTAGGCCACGGTTGCGGCCGTGAACTGGTCGAGCGCATCAATCGAACCGTCGATGGCGGACTGTTCCACGAACGGACGGACGGCGTCATGGATCAGAATCTTGGCATCGTCCGGAATGCCAGCCGTAGCCAGCATGTCGAGCGCGGCGGCGGTACTGTCCACACGCTCGTCACCGCCGTCAATGATGACGCGGACCTTGGTGTAGCCCATCTCGCCAACCAACGTTTCCACTTCACCGCGCACCTTGGGATTGACCACCACCACGATGTCGCTGACGCGGTCGCAATGTTCAAAGGCATCAATGCTCCAGCACACGATGGGCTTGCCGCCCACGGAGACAAGCTGCTTGGGATTATCGGGGTCGAAGCGCGTACCGAAGCCGGCGGCCAGCACCACGGCCACCACCGGCACGGTTTGCGCCGGTTTGGCGCCCTGAGCGGGGGCCGGCTGGACGGTAGGCGTCTCGACGGGGGTATCGAAATCTCTCTCAGTCATAGGCACCACCGTAGGGTGAGGGCTGGCCGTCCGTGAACTGCATCACATCTTCTCCACGGAATGTGCTCGCATTCTCCGTTTAGTCACGCACGATGAGGGCGAGGAGGCGGCCTTCGTGTGTTTTGTTGGCGAGCGCGGCGCGGCGGTGCGAGTACCACAGTGGGTTTTCGAGCGTGCACATGCTGTGGCTGATGTTGTCGATGCGCTCCGCGAGCTCGGCCGGGCCTTCGCCATCCGTACGGCACAGTTCGGCGAGTTCCGGGTCTTCCTCAAGGTACTGGGTGGCGGCGTGCACGCGCGGCATCGAATCGACCACCTGATGTACACCGGCGAAAGCGAGGTCGATCATCGCGGCTTCGGCGATGTCGATGCCGGCACCGCCGAAACGGGTCTTCGTCTTGGTCAGCGGGAAGCGCTTGATGAACTGGTCGGCGATCTCGTCGCCCACTTCATAGCAGTCGCCGCAGATGCGCGGGCCGAGTGTGGCCACGATGTTCGCCGGGTCGGCACCCTTGCTCTTCATCAGGTCCACCGTGGTGCCGATCACGCCGCGCTCCAGACCACGACGGCCGCAGTGGGCCGCACCGATGATACCGGTGACCGGGTCGCCCAGCAGCACCGGCAGACAGTCGGCCGCGAACATGCCTAGGGCGATGCCGGATTGTGCGGTGACCTGGCCGTCCGCCTCGATGACGTGCGGAGTGTCAGTCTCACCATGTGTGCCGGACACGTCGAAGCCGAAGGGGGTGTTGATGACGAACGAGTCGTCCACGTCCACAGCCACGCCGGAATGTACTTGGGAGACCAGCGATAGGCGGGCTTGCACCGCTTCGGCGAGTGCGATGCGGTTCGACAGCACGGCCTCAGGTTCGTCGCCGGACTTGCCGCCGAGGTTCAGGTTGCCGTAATCGCCGGTGCTCAGGCCGCCCAGTCGCGTGGTGTACACCACCTTGATGCCGGGGGCCAGTGCGATGGGGATGGTCACCGGAATAGGGCGACCGGCTTTATCGGTAGAGCTGATGCTGTTGGAATCGAGGATTTCTTCGCTGTATTCAGGCATAAGGCATTCTTTCTTGGGTGCGGGCGGTGTTCATGGTTTTCATGACCACCCCCAGTCAGCGGGGGCGGAGTGGTAGGTTATTCGGCTTTGAGGGTGGGCTTTTTGGTGCGCGAGCGGATGGCGGCGTTGATGGGCACCTGGTGCGGGCAGGGCATCGAGAACACGTGCGCCGGATTATTGATGGCGGGTACTGGCGCGCCATCGGCATCGCGCAGGCCGGTTTCCGGCACGGTAAAGACCAATGGTCTCTCGCCAGGCAGCAGGAATTCGACCTGTTGACCGGGCTCAATCTTGTTACGGCTCATCAGCGTGACACGTCCGTCTTCGTCCGCGCTCCAGCTCAGCACTTCGCCCACTACCAGCCATGAGCGGAAGTAGGCGGAGCGGTCGGTGTTCTGTGTGACCTTGTGCTCCGGGTAATAGAAGCCGGTGGAGTAGTCGCGGTGGGCCACCTTGTCGGTTTCCTCGAGCAGCCATTCGGGCAGTTCGACGTGTGGGGCCGGGCGAACGGCCGCATGTTTCCAATCGGTCTCAATCTGTTCGACCGCGGTGTTGGACTTGCGGCGCGTGGAACGGGCGTGAGAGCTCATGCCGTCGGGTTCGACGGCGGTGCCGGCCGGCGTACCAGAGGCAGTTGAGTCGACGGCATCAGCAACCGTCACGCGGTCACGTTCTGCGGCAACCGAGCCGGTGACCGAATCGGCAACCGCAGTATCAGAGCCACGGTCATATCCCTCATCGGCCACACCGGCGAACGCGGCATCAGCATTGCGCATCACTTGATCTTCGGTTCCTTGGCCAAAATCGGGGTCGCCCGGGCGAATCACACGGTCATGGAAAGGCTTCAAAACATTGCCATCAGCGTCTTCAAAACCGCGTTGAATCATGTATTCATTAACCGCGGTTTTGTAGGCGTTGGTCATGGCGGCGATATAGTAGGCGCTTTTCGCGCGGCCTTCGATTTTGAGGCTGGTGGCACCGGAGTCAATCAAATCATCCAAGTGCCCCAGCATATTCATGTCCTGCGAATTGAACAGATAGGCGCCGTTCTCGGTCTGCTCGATCGGGAAGTACTGGCCGGGGCGCTTCTCTTCCACGATCGAATACTTCCAGCGGCATGGCTGGGCGCATTCGCCGTGATTGCCATCGCGGCCGGTCAGATAGTTGGAGAACAGGCAGCGGCCGGAGAAGGCCATGCACATAGCACCGTGGACGAAGCATTCGATGTCGAGGTCATCGGGAATGTTGGCGCGAATATCACGCACGGCCTGCAAGTCCATCTCGCGGGCCAACACCACACGGCGAGCACCAAGCTCGTAGAAGGCGTTCGCAGCCTGATAATTAGTCACGCCGGCCTGGGTGGAGACGTGCAGTTCCAGATTCGGAGCCACCTGACGGGCCATCATCATCACGCCAATATCGGAGACGATCAGCGCGTCCACGCCGGTGTCTTTGAGCTGGCCGACGTACTCGCGCATGGCTTCGATCTCGTTGTTGCGCGGCAGCACGTTGCAGGTCACGTACACGCGAGCGCCGCGTTCATGGGCGTAGCGCGATCCTTCCTCGAAATCCTCAAGGCTAAGGTTTTTGGGGGCCGATCGCATGCCGAAGGCTTTGCCGCCGCAGTAGACGGCGTCGGCACCATAATCGACCGCGGTTTTCAGGCCCCTCAGGTTGCCGGCCGGGGACAACACTTCGGGCTTTTTGCGGGTGGGGAGGTTCATCGTCGTATTCATCACCGCAATAGTGTAGTGGTGGCCGTGTAATGCGGGAGGGGCTACCGTTAGGCTGGATGACATGAAGATCGATATCGTGAGCGTGTTCCCCGAATACTTTGAGGTGATGAACCTCAGCCTGATGGGCAAAGCCCAGGCCAAGGGATTGTTGGAGATCAAGGCGCACAACCTGCGCGACTGGACCCACGATGTGCATCATTCGGTGGATGATACGCCAGTCGGCGGCGGGGCCGGCATGGTGATGAAGCCCGAAGTGTGGAGCGAATGTCTGGACAAACTGCTGGGATTCTCGCAGCCGTCCGGCTCCCCCGCCCCATCCGGCGCACCGGTGCTCATCTTCCCGAACCCATCGGCCCCGTTGTTCACCCAGCGCGACGCCACCGAGCTCAGCCATGCCGACCATCTGCTGTTCGGCTGCGGCCGGTATGAGGGCTACGATGCGCGCATCCCGGACTACTACCGCGCCCAAGGCGTCGACGTACGCGAATATTCGATCGGCGACTATGTGCTGAACGGCGGCGAAGTAGCGGTATCGGTGATGCTTGAGGCCATCACCCGCCTGATGCCCGGATTCATGGGCAACCCAGATTCGATTGTTGAGGAATCCTACACCGGCGAGGGCGCACTGCTTGAACATCGCCAGTACACCAAGCCGGCCGTGTGGCGCGGTATTGCGGTGCCGGATGTGCTGTTGTCCGGCGACCACGGCAAGGTGGACCGTTTTCGCCGCGACGAAGCGCTGGCCCGCACCGCCGAGATTCGGCCAGACCTTATCGCGGCACTGGATTGCAAGGCGCTGGATAAGGCCGATCGCAAGACCCTGATGGCCTTGGGCTGGGAGGTCTCCGCCGCCCATCCGCGCCGGCTCGCCGATTAATTCACCACACGGTGGGAGATTCACTACGCGGCGGAATCGTCGGAACGCTCTATATCCGAGTCGTCATCCGCGGATTCGATGTAGAAGACGGCGGTTTCGCCGTAGTTGCGGCTTTCGGTGATTTGCCAGCCTCCGGGGGCAGTGGGATCATCCGAGCGTACCGAGCGTTCGAGCATGATCACCGTGTTCTCGTTGGTGGCGCTGCCCGCCGCCAGATCGGACAGTAGCTGATTGCATTCAGCGGTCTCATAGGCATAGGGCGGGTCGATGAATATCACGTCGAATGGTTCGCCGAAGCCGCCAGCCACTTGCTCGGCTTTTTTGACCAGCACACGGGCCTTGAGCGAAGCATCCCACGAACGATTCTTCTGTAGCTGCGCCAAGGTCTTGGTAATCAGCGCCGCCGCAGGCCGGGAACTTTCCACGGCCACGAGTTCTCGCGCGCCACGGCTCAGCGCTTCGATGCCCAACGCACCAGTACCGGCGAACAGGTCCAGTACACGGGCATCATCCAGCACTCCCCATGAGTCGAGGTGCGAGAAAATCGCCTCTTTGGTACGATCCGTGGTAGGCCGGGTACCCGTTTTCGGCGTAGCAAGCGCCACACCCTTGAATCGTCCAGAAATTACACGCATAGCTTTCACTGTACAGGTTCATCTGCGCATACCAATCATGAACAACAATGGGGTGCTCGAAGCGCACCAATGATATATGCACTTCGAGTACCTCATGTACGAATGGTCTTGCCTCCACTGAAGCACATTCGAGGGCTTCCCGACCGTGATTTCCTCACGATCGGCATACGGAAAAACTATATCGTGCGATTACGGGGGCGCAGCCCTAGCCTCAGCTGGAGGTGCCTCAGCTGGAGGTCAGGAAGGTTTCGTTGCCTCGGGTGAAGTCGAGGACGGCACCGGCGAGTTGGACCTCACCTGCCAGTTCGGGGTCGGCGGCCAGAAGCTGCCCGGCACGGGTGCGGGCGTCGGCGATCATGTCGGCGTCCTTGACCACGCGCAGGAGCTTCAGGCTGGACTTGCCGCCGGATTGGGCGTCGCCGAGCACATCGCCGGCACCGCGGAATTCCAAGTCGGCTTGGGCGATTTCGGCACCGTCGAGCGAGTGGTGAATCACTTCGAGCCGTTGCTCGGCCGGGGAGCCGGGTTCCGCACGGGAAATAAGGAACGCCCACGAGTTGGTGCCGCCACGCCCCACGCGGCCGCGCAGCTGATGCAGCTGAGAGAGGCCGTATCGGTCGGCATCAAAGATGACGATGCAGCTGGCCTGCTTGACGTCCACGCCGACTTCGATCACCGTGGTGGACACCAGGATCGGAGTCTCGCCGCCGGCAAAATCGGCCATGACCTGGGTTTTGACGTCATCCTTGTCGCGGCCGGTCAGAGTCGCAAACCGAATGCCTTGGAACTGTGGAAGTTTCTGCAACCGGTCGGCGATTTCGGCCACCGCATGCAATGGCGGGCGAGCCACGGTTTCGCCATTTTCGTCGAAGGTTTCGTAGGGGTCGTCGATGCCGATGGCATCGGCCGCCGCGCGCGTCACACGGCCGCCCGCAGCTGTGCGGGCACTGGAACCAGATGCTGCGGCGCGTCCGCGGGCAGAACCGGCTGCTGCCAAAACGCCGGAACCGCCTTCGTTCTCCTCATCATCCGCATCAATGCGCGGGCACACGATATAGGCCCGCTCCCCCGCGTCGACTCGCGCGCGAATGTGCGCGAACATACGCCCCATGGTGGCGGCGTCGGCCTCATTGACCACCACGGTACGAATCGGTTTGCGGCCGCCAGGCAATTCGGTGAGCCAGGAAATATCGAGATCGCCAAACCAAGTCATGGCGGCGGTGCGCGGGATGGGCGTGGCGGTCATCACCAGTAGATGCGGCGTGGTGCCGTCATCGGTTTTGGCGTTGAGGCTTTCGCGCTGTTCCACACCGAACCGGTGTTGCTCGTCGATCACCACCAAGGCCAAGTGCGGGGCTTGGAAGGTCTTGGAAAACGCCGCGTGCGTGGCCACGATAATGCCCGGCTCACCACTGGCGGCCGCAGCGAGCGCCTTACGCCGGGCGGCAAGCTTCATACCACCGGTCAGCAGGGTGACGGGAATTTCCGCAGTCACCTTGGAAGAAGAGACCGTCGAAGCACCGGACGCGCCCATCGCGCCCTCAACGTCGGCCGCGGCATCGGTCTCCTTGGCACCCGGCTGTGCAAGGGTCAACCCCGACACCATCTTGCTGATGGTCTCGTAATGCTGTTCGGCAAGCACCTGAGTGGGAGCCACCAGCCCCGCCTGATAGCCGGAACCCGCCGCCTGCAGCATGGCCGCGAGCGCCACTACGGTTTTGCCGGAGCCGACTTCGCCCTGCAACAGACGCTGCATGGGCCAGTCACGTTCAAGATCGGACGCGATGTCGTCCACCACCTGACTCTGCCCGGCTGTCAGTGTGAACGGCAACGATGCGATGAAGCGGTCGCGCAAATTGGGCAAATTGGGCAGATCAGGCAGATCGGTCGCAGAACCGCGCTCCGATGCTTCTGGTTGCGTACTTGGCTCCGCAACCGCTTCGCCCACCGACGCTCGAGCTGTTTCCAGCGCCTCGTTCAGCGGGCAAGGATGCGCCGATGACTTGTGCGCGTGCTGTCGAGACTTCAGCAGCGAGGTCTGCGAAACGAAAGCCTCCTCATAGCGCAGGGTTTCGATGGCCTCCTTGAACCGGGCCGTGGAGGCCGGATCATGAATGGCCAGGAACGCCTCAGCCCGATGCATGAGGTTCTTGGCCTTGCGCACCGATTCGGGCAGCACATCTGGGATGGATTGGGAGAGCGCCTCAGCACCGGATTCGGCGGTCGTGCCGGACTTCTCTTCCCCGTTTTGGACGGCGATGGTGTCAGTCGCGGGAGCCACAATGCCGGCTGCCCCAGCGCCAGCGAGTTGCCCGTCAGGCGTGGATGACGTGCGGGCCCCCATCATCCACAGCAATCCCAGAATCGTCTCATGAATATGTTCGGACGAGATACGCGAACTGGCGTGATATACCGGGCGGGGCCGGCAGACGCGGGTAAGCGCCTCTTGCACGGTATCGGCGTCGTATTTCAACGCGGCCCCGGAAGGGGCAGTCGCGGCCGGCGGATACGCGGACTGCGCACTGGCATACGGATCGGCACTTCCCGCAAACGCACCATTGCCGGATGCCGCGCCCCGAGCGTAACCCTCAAGCCCCGCTCCTGCTCCGGCCGGCACGGGCGCGACAGTGAGGATTTCGGGATGGGTGAACTGCAGCTGACCCATGTATTCGCCGGGCATACCGGAGACCACCACAGACGTGCCGGCGCGCAGTCGCACGCTGACCCAATCCACATACGATTTACGATACGAGAAGAACGTGAGCCGGGCCGTACTGCCGGGTACGCGACGAGACCGGGCGAAGTCGGCGTCATCGACCGTCGCTTCGAGTCGGTAGCCGCGGCGAGCGTTCATCGGCACCACGCGCATATCTCGTATCACGGCGGCAAATGCCATCTGCTGGCCGGGTGCGGCCTCGCGGATGGCGCGAAGCGGCACCGGTTCGGTGACGCGGAAAGGATAGTAGGTCAGGGCGTCGCCGACAGTGACGATTCCCAGCGATTTGAGCGCGGACACGCGACGCTTGTTGGTGACCAGCGAAGCGAGAGTGGTGCCCATAGTGATGCTCATATTGGCCTATTCTATTCGCACGGCCTCTTTAGGCCGCAGAAACAACAAAACCCGCCAAGCCGAAGCTCAAACGGGTTTTGCTCCACGTTAGTACGCGATTCACGCGGCCACGCGCTGAACCTTGCCGGCCTTGAGGCACTTGACGCACACGCGCAGACGAGTGTTCTCGCCATCAATCGTGGTGCGCACAGACTGCAGGTTCGGGCGGAAGCTACGCTTGGTACGACGGTGCGAATGGGAAACGGTGAAACCGGTCTGCGGTCCCTTGCCGCACACTGCGCAACGAG
>ENA-OWRC01001497-OWRC01001497.1-human-gut-metagenome-genome-assembly--contig:-NODE-1497-length-22625-cov-16.603323_pt1 | contig 22625 bp, 20 predicted proteins | sample MGYA00248268_ERZ651895 | MGnify/ENA primary metagenome ERZ651895 (study PRJEB26924, sample SAMEA4378242) | human gut metagenome | biome: human gut; feature: human-associated habitat; material: faeces...
GCACCTACCAGAGAGAATTGCATCTGGTTTGAGAATAATTCATTCTTTTAAAGGAACAGCAAAAGATGAAATAGTAGATCAGTTGTTCTTTGGTTTTTTTTTTTTTTGAAAATGCATAATAATACATAAAAATAAATATAAATGCATAAAAATAGGCGATTACACGTAAAAATACACAAAAATATGCATAAAAATCAAAAAAACCACTTGCTTTCCAAAATAAAACCATGTATACTAAACCAATCGGAAAATAAAATAATGATTTTCCTATAGAGAATCACTGATGCAGAGAAAAGTAGATTACCAATAAATCACCCATTTCCAAGGGAGACAGGCGCCAAACTTCCAATCCTCATGCTATCAAGCATGAGGCCGGAAGTCTGACGCCACATCTCCCGCCCGTCGCACCACAATGAATCGACAAGCATCAGCCCCACCCAATTGGAGAATGTTCCCATTCGTCAGTGCACAGCTCCTGCGCGAAATATCTTTGCTAAGCAACCCCTCGAAAACGCCGGCACTTGGCAAGGCGAGCGTAAGCAAAGCCGAGCCTAGTACCGCTGCGTTTGAGACGCGCCGAAGAAATATCCACTGGATATTTCTTTAGGCATGCATGGCAAGCGCAAGCGCGGTTGCGTGCAAACATATTTCGCGCAGGAGTGTCCCCGCACCAATCAAAAAAACATTCCCCCAATTCCCGCGAACCCCTTTACAATAGGGATTAATGGGTTTATAGTATTTATGATTATGCCTATCTATACACAAATACGGCATTTACGAAAGGATGGTTTACATGATTAAAGCAGGAATCATCGGTTCTACCGGTTACGCCGGAGGAGAACTGGTTCGCATTTTAACAGGACATAAAGACGTAGAAATTAAATGGTTTGGCTCAAGAAGCTATATCGATAAGAAATATGCAGATGTATACCGCAATATGTTTCAGATCGTAGATGCGGTATGTTTAGATGATAATATGGAACAACTTGCAGATCAGGTAGATGTGATTTTCACAGCAACTCCACAGGGACTGTGCGCATCATTAGTTAATGAAGAAATCTTATCAAAGGTTAAGATCATCGACCTGAGCGCAGATTTCCGTATCAAAGATGTCAAGACTTACGAAAAATGGTACGGTATTGAGCACAAGAGCCCGCAGTTTATCGAAGAAGCAGTTTACGGACTGTGTGAAGTGAACAGAGAAGATATCAAAGGCGCAAGACTGATCGCCAATCCTGGATGCTATACAACATGCTCCATCCTGACTGCTTATCCGCTGGCAAAAGAAGGACTGATCGATATGGATACGCTGATCATTGATGCCAAGTCCGGAACATCCGGAGCAGGAGGTTGCTCTTCATTCTCATCGTCGCTACAACCAGCCATCAAAAGGCTGAATATCAATAATACAAAGATTACAGGGTATGATAGATACCTTAGATCGGTTATGACGGTTGCTCTATTATACATAACTTCCGATTTTTGCATCAAAGATATCACATTTATAATCAGCAGAATAATTTCCAACCATAAAAATAAAAAATGACCGGGTATATATTTATACACCCAGTCATTCTCCTCTTAATAATTCTCTCTCTTGGTTTTATCCTTCGTACGGTTCAAAATCTTCTTTGCCGACTCCGCATAACGGACAAGTCCAATCATCTGGAATGTCTTCAAAGGCTGTTCCTGGTTCAATTCCGCTTTCCGGATCTCCTTGTTCGGGGTCGTAAATATATTCACAGACCGTGCAAATGTACTTTTTCATAACGTTCGTATTTTTAAATGGTTTTCTGAATAATATAACACAAATAGCTGGATATTTGTTCAACACTATTTTCCAAACTAAAGAAAAAAGCTATCTTTGTAGTCATATTATCAAGCTAAAACAACAATATTATACTATGCTTATAGCACTATTGTCAACTTTAATAGTTTTATGCGCAGTCCTACTAATCAGTTTTTTATGGGAACGCAGGAAATGCCTACGGATGCAACAACGATTGTTCCGTGAATCCAGAAAGTTGGAACGTACCAGCCATATCGCCGGTGCCGTTTTAAAGAATGTACATGCCTTTATTCTCCTCATAAACAACGATTTTAAAGTACTAAAGACCAACTATTACCAAAAAACCGGAACTAGAAAAGGAACAGAAGAAAAAAGAGTGGGCGACCTGCTGCAATGCCGTAATGCATTGGCTGCCGAAGGAGGTTGCGGCACACATAGTTTCTGCGGTTCCTGTCCGATACGTACTGCCATACGCCAGGCCTTCGAACAGAGACGGAACTTCACGGATCTCGAAGCAACTTTATCCGTAGTCACATCTGATAATACAACTGTGGAATGTGATGCAGTAATATCCGGTTCCTACTTCCTCCTCAATGAAGAAGAGAATATGGTTATCACCGTACATGACGTCACCCGACGGAAACAGGCCGAAAATGAATTGAGACTAGCCAAAGAAAAAGCTGAAAAAGCCGACATTTCAAAATCTGCCTTTTTAGCCAATATGAGCCATGAGATCCGTACCCCTCTCAATGCTATTACCGGATTTGCAGAGATATTGGGCAGCGCAAATACCGAAGAGGAAAAGGCTCAATACCAGGAAATCATAAAAATGAATGCTGATCTCCTGATGCAGTTGGTCAACGACATTCTGGATATGTCCAAAATCGAAGCCGGAACCTTGGAATTTGTACAGACAACGGTCGACGTCAATCTATTGCTTTCAGATTTACAACAACTTTTCCAGATGAGAGTCAATGACGCTGGAGAAAAGATACAAATTATAGCAGAACCGTCTCGTTCTTCGTGCATGATTCAAACGGATCGTAACCGGGTGGCACAGGTGCTTTCCAACTTTGCCGGTAATGCCATTAAATTCACCCATGAAGGTAGTATCCGCATCGGATATGAGGCAAGAGATACCGAACTTTACTTTTATGTAAAAGATACCGGAGCCGGAATTCCGGCAGAAAAACTACCGGATGTATTCGAGCGCTTTGTAAAACTGAACAAAGATAAGAAAGGAGCCGGACTGGGACTATCTATTTCTCAAACCATTGTCACGAAACTAGGCGGTCAGATCGGTGCGGATTCCGTAGAAGGTGAAGGCTCTACATTCTGGTTTACAATTCCTTATCGCACATGTGGTAAACCACGATAACAAATTCGACTTCATAAAAAGTTTTAATTAAACATTTTATCACAATTTTATGTTGTATTTTTGCGGTTCAAACTAAACGCATGTATCTGCATGAGTACAAATAAAAATGACTATTATCATTTAGGACTTACGGATGACGAAGTCCTACAAAGCAGGGAGAAAAATGGTATTAACCTGTTAACACCTCCCAAGCGTCCTTCCCTCTGGAAACTTTATCTGGAAAAATTTGAAGACCCGGTTGTACGCGTACTATTAGTAGCAGCCGCTTTTTCGTTAATCATTTCTATCATCGAGAACGAATACGCTGAAACAATCGGAATTATAGCAGCTATCTTACTAGCTACCGGAATCGGTTTCTTTTTCGAGTATGATGCCAGCAAAAAGTTTGATCTGCTGAATGCAGTCAATGAAGAAACATTGGTAAAAGTGATCCGAAACGGACGTGTACAGGAAATTCCCCGCAAAGACATAGTGGTAGGTGATATTGTAATTCTGGAAACCGGTGAAGAAATTCCTGCCGATGGAGAATTACTGGAAGCCATCTCTTTGCAAGTAAACGAATCTAATCTGACAGGCGAACCCGTTATTAATAAAACAACTGTAGAAGCTGACTTTGATGAAGAAGCAACTTATGCTTCCAATCTGGTGATGCGTGGAACGACAGTGGTAGACGGTCACGGCACCATGCGCGTGCTGCATGTGGGAGATGCTACTGAAATCGGGAAAGTAGCCCGACAAAGCACGGAAGACAATCTCGAACCTACTCCGCTGAACATACAATTGACCAAACTCGCAAACCTCATCGGAAAGATTGGTTTTACCGTTGCCGGTCTCGCTTTCCTTATTTTCTTTGTCAAAGACGTATTGTTATTTTTTGATTTCGGTTCACTGAACGGATGGCACGAGTGGCTTCCTGTTTTCGAACGGACACTGAAATATTTTATGATGGCAGTTACGCTGATTGTGGTAGCTGTGCCTGAAGGATTGCCAATGAGCGTCACTCTTAGTCTGGCATTGAATATGCGTCGTATGCTTTCCACCAACAATCTGGTGCGGAAAATGCATGCTTGCGAAACAATGGGAGCCATCACCGTGATTTGTACGGATAAAACCGGTACACTGACTCAAAACCTGATGCAAGTGCACGAGCCCAATTTTTACGGCATCAAAAATGGCAGTGTTTTGTCCGACGATGATATCAGCACACTCATTGCAGAAGGAATCAGCGCTAACTCAACCGCTTTCCTCGAAGAGTCAACGACCGGTGAGAAGCCGAAAGGAGTAGGAAATCCCACCGAAGTGGCTTTATTACTCTGGCTTAACAAGCAGGGAAAAAATTATCTGGAACTTCGCGAGAAAGCACATATCCTCGACCAACTCACTTTCTCTACCGAACGGAAATTCATGGCAACCCTTGTTGAGTCGCCACTGATCGGGAAAAAAATACTCTATATAAAAGGAGCCCCGGAAATTGTTTTGGGCAAGTGTAAAGAAGTTGTCTTGGACGGACGACGAGTGGACGCCGTAGAATATCGTTCCACAGTAGAAGCACAACTGTTGGGCTATCAGAATATGGCTATGCGCACACTTGGATTTGCATTCAAGATTGTCGGAGAAAATGAGCCAAACGATTGTACGGAACTGGTTTCAGCCAACGACCTGAATTTCTTGGGAGTAGTTGCCATCTCCGACCCGATTCGTCCGGACGTACCTGCTGCGGTTGCTAAATGCCAGTCCGCAGGTATCGGCATCAAGATCGTGACCGGTGATACTCCGGGAACTGCAACGGAAATCGCACGTCAGATAGGTCTTTGGAACCCCGAAACAGATACCGAACGAAATCGAATCACTGGTGTTGCATTTGCTGAATTGAGCGATGAAGAAGCATCGGATAGAGTGATGGATTTAAAAATCATGTCCCGCGCCCGCCCGACTGACAAGCAACGTCTGGTACAGCTGCTTCAGCAAAAAGGAGCAGTCGTAGCCGTAACCGGAGACGGAACCAACGACGCTCCGGCTTTGAATCATGCCCAAGTAGGTTTATCAATGGGTACAGGTACTTCTGTAGCCAAAGAGGCCAGCGATATTACCCTGCTCGACGACTCCTTCAACAGTATCGGAACTGCCGTTATGTGGGGACGCTCCCTGTATAAGAATATCCAGCGTTTCATTGTTTTCCAGCTGACGATCAACTTCGTAGCACTGCTCATTGTCTTGTTAGGTTCTGTGATCGGTACGGAACTTCCGCTGACTGTCACACAAATGTTATGGGTGAACCTGATTATGGACACTTTTGCCGCTTTGGCACTTGCTTCCATTCCGCCCAGCGAAACCGTGATGCTTGAGAAACCCCGTCGAAGCACTGATTTTATTATCAGTAAGGCAATGCAGTCTAATATATTAGGTGTAGGCTCCATCTTCCTCATCGTACTGCTCGGAATGATTTATTATTTCGACCACAGCACGGAAGGTATGGATATACACAACCTGACCATTTTCTTCACCTTCTTTGTCATGTTGCAATTCTGGAATCTGTTCAATGCCCGTGTATTCGGCACTACCGATTCGGCATTCAAGGGACTTTCCAAATCGTATGGTATGGAACTTATTGTATTGGCTATTCTTGCCGGACAATTCCTGATCGTACAGTTCGGTGGAGCTGTATTCCGTACGGAGCCGCTCAACTGGCAAACCTGGCTTCTTATTATAGGCGTTTCGTCCACGGTGTTATGGGTTGGAGAACTTATTCGCCTTGTTCAACGTATTATTCACAAAAAAAACAGAAATGAAAAGTAAAGGAATAAAAAACCTTCTTATTGATTTGGGTGGTGTACTTATCAATCTCGACCGCCAACGTTGCATTGAGAACTTTCAGAAATTAGGGCTCCGGAACGTGGAGGACCTACTGGATATCCATAATCCGAACGGACTCCTGATGCAACAGGAAAAAGGATTGATTACACCCGCCGAATTCCGTGACGGAGTTCGTCAGATGATAGGCAAAGCAGTGAGCGACACACAAATAGATGCAGCCTGGAATAGTTTTTTAGTAGACATACCGACACACAAACTTGATTTATTATTAAAATTACGTGAGAAATATGTCGTCTATTTATTGAGCAATACCAACCAAATCCACTGGGACTGGACATGTATTCACCTGTTTCCCTACCGCACATTTAAGGTGGAAGACTATTTTGAGAAAACATATCTCTCTTTTGAAATGAAAATGGCCAAGCCCGAACCGGAAATCTTCAAGGCAATCATAGAGGATGCCGGTATCGAGCCGCAAGAAACACTCTTCATCGATGATTCCGAGATGAACTGTAAGGCAGCCCAGAATTTAGGAATTTCCACTTACACAGCAAAAGAAGGCGAAGACTGGAGCCATCTTTTCAACAGCAAATAATTTTAGAGATATGCAGATTATACGTGACACATCGGCTATTAACCCGGAACCCAGTGTAGCTACCATCGGTTTTTTTGATGGAGTACATGCAGGACATCGCTATCTGATTCAGCAAGTGAAAGAGATAGCCGCCGCCAAAGGTCTACGCTCTGCATTGGTTACTTTCCCCGTTCATCCCCGCAAAGTGATGAACACGAATTATCGTCCGGAACTTCTGACTACCCCGGAAGAAAAAATAAGTCTGCTTGCAGACATCGGGGTAGACTACTGCCTGATGCTTGATTTCACCCCGGAAGTTTCCCGGCTTACCGCCCGGGAGTTCATGACACAGCTGTTAAAAGAACGCTATCAGGTAAAATACCTGGTTATCGGCTATGACCATCGTTTCGGGCACAACCGCAGCGAGGGCTTCGAGGATTATGTACGCTATGGGAAAGAAATTGGCATAGAAGTGATTCGCGCCAAAGCATATACCAGCAATATAGAAATAGAGAACGTACCCAACGTTCCGGTAAGTTCTTCCCTGATCCGCAAACTTCTTCATCAAGGAGAAGTGGACTTGGCTGCCGATTGCCTGAAATATGAATACTTCCTGGACGGAATAGTAGTAGGCGGCTATCAGGTAGGCCGCAAAATTGGTTTTCCAACGGCCAATTTAAGTGTGGATGATCCTGATAAACTGATCCCCGCGGACGGTGTATATGCCGTATGGGTGACATTTGATAAAAAGACATATATGGGGATGCTGAACATAGGTGTCCGCCCGACGATTGATAATGGCCCTAACCGGACCATTGAGGTGAATATCCTTCACTTCCATTCGGACATATACGATAAATTCATCCGGCTTACTTTTGTAAAACGGACGCGTCCCGAACTGAAATTCTCCAGTATCGACGAGTTAATAGTGCAACTCCATAAAGATGCAGAAGAGACGGAAGCTATTCTTCTTGCCAGCAAGGCAGGCAATAACAGCAGAGAAACAAAATAAATAATACAATAACCGAACAATAATAATTTAAAAATAGATTCTTATGCAAAAGTCATTTATGAGCATCTCTTTGGTGGTAATAGCTATTTCGATGTTAGCTATGTTTATCTATAGTTTCTTTACAACTAACTAAAGACCAATGAAAACGGCTATCAAACTGATATTAATAGACCTTCTCATTGCGCAGATTGTCGCCCCTATCCTGATTATGATTCCCTGTACAATCTATTTGTTAGTCACCACAGGAGATTTGGATCAGGTTGCTCTGACGCAAATGATTATGATTCCGGCCCAATTAGCCGGTCAGATTATGATGGGTATTTATCTATGGAAAGCCGGCTATATCAGTAAAAAGAAAGCGACATGGTCGCCTGTATCAGTGCCATTCCTAATTTGTAGCGGGCTGGCTATTCTCACCGCTGGCTTTCTGGTATCTGCACTTATGGGACTGCTAGACTGGATACCCAACATCATGGAGCAATCTTTCGACATTCTCCAATCCGGTTGGGGCGGTATTCTTGCAATAGCTATCATCGGTCCTGTACTTGAAGAAATCTTGTTTCGCGGAGCAATCACCCGCGCTTTACTTCAACAATACAATCCGACTAAAGCCATTCTGATTTCCGCGCTTCTGTTCGGCGTCTTTCATATAAATCCAGCCCAGATCCTTCCCGCATTTCTGATCGGTATCCTGCTGGCATGGACTTATTACAAAACAGGCAGCCTGATACCTTGTATACTCATGCACGTGCTCAACAACTCGCTATCCGTATATCTTAGCATCAAATATCCCGAAGCCGAGAATATGGATGACCTGATTAACGGTAGCCCGTATCTCGTCGCTCTGGTCGGTTCAATCCTGCTACTTATCTGCACCATACTGACCATGAACAATCTGACTTCCAAAAAGCAACCATAAAAAAAGGGAAGTTTTTCACTTCCCCTCTTTTGCTTTGAATGCCAATGCATACATTCGTATTTGTTTCACCATCGACAGCAAACCATTGCTACGCGTTGGCGACAGATGCTCTTTCAGCCCAATCTTGTCTATAAAATAAAGATCTGTATTCAAGATTTCATCAGGAGTATGTCCTGAAAGAACTTTAATCAACAAGGCAATAATTCCTTTGACTATCAAAGCATCACTTTCCGCTTTAAAAACGATTTTACCATCTACATCATCCGCTTGAAGCCACACCCTACTTTGGCATCCCTCAATCAGATTTTGTTCCGTCTTATATTTTTCTTCAAGTGATTCCTGCTCATTTCCCAAGTCAATAAGTAGTTGATAACGGTCCATCCAATCGTCGAAGTCACTGAATTCTGCAATCACTTCGTCCTGTAATTCATTAATTGACATTATAAATAATTATTTAATCCTGTTATTTCTCATTATAGATCACTTCCAATACCGTCTGGCCTACTGCTTTCAATGTATTCTTATCTATATGCTCCATATTGTCATTGACGGTATGCCATGTCGGAGTAAAGTCACCCTCCTGATTATATGGAATAATATCGATTGTTTTAATACGTGCCAAACGATTAATGAACAGGTGGTCATCGGTAACAAATCCTCCGTTACCATCCATAAAAGTCTTCCCGTTGCCAATCTTCTTCGCCGCTTTCCAGACTTTCTTATTTATATCGGGAGCAAATTCTTCAGAATATCCCTCTTTCATAAACACGCTGCCTTCCCCCCCTACCATATCGAGCAAGATGCCAAAACGTGCATTATATCCCTGTACATGAGGATTGCGTGCCCAATACTGTGATCCGAGACACCAGAATTCCTCTTTATGCTGCCCCGTATAGAACTGCGGCGCACCATAATCCTCTGCATCCAGCAAAATAATATCGATACCTAACTCCGGTTGTTGCTGATTGACCAAGCGAGCTATTTCCAATAAAGCCCCTACACCACTGGCACCATCATTGGCACCCAAAATCGGAGTATTATGATTCTTCTCGTCAGGATCGTTATCAGCCCATGGACGTGTATCCCAGTGTGCAAACAGAGCGATTCGTTTTTTGCTTTCCGGCTTATAAGAACCGATAATGTTTCTCGCTTTCAGCAACGTTCCGTCATAAGCAATCAAATCTGCATATTGATTAGTCACTTGAGCACCGAAAGCCTCCAACTGACCGGCAAGGTAATTGCCACAGGCAACATGTTCTTTTGTATTAGGAACACGAGGCCCGAAATCCACCTGATTCTTTACATACAAATAAGCACTATCCGCATCAAATTGAGGTACATTCACTGCTGTCTCTTCGCTTTGTTCACTCGTACTATTTGCCTTATTACCTCCTCCGCAAGAGAATGCTGATAATAACAAAAAGGCACTCATTAATACTATCATAGTTTTCTTTTTCATCGTCCTTTCATCTATTAGGGCTTCAAAATTAGTTATTTTCATCACAGCATCGTTCAGATGGAATGGTTTATTAACATATAAACTTCAGTTCCACATTTTTCTTTCCGACCACAAGTTCCACTTTTGCGCCGTTTATAAGCGGCAGATTATGAGTCACGTGTCCTACCGGAAAATTAAAGCAGACCGGATAATCATACTCTTTTACTAAATCCGCCAAAGCTGCATACAATTCCTTACCCAACGAACAGTCTTCTTCATATTCCGTAAATTGGCCGATAATCAGTCCGGACAGTTTTTCAAGTACGCCTCCCAATTTCAAATTATACATCATACGCTCGATGGCATGCGGACGTTCGCTGACATCTTCAATAAACAGTATCGTCCCTTCTGCCGGAATATCGTATGGAGTTCCCCGCAAACCGTATGCTACCGCCATATTACCACCATGCAAAACGCCTTGTGCAGTCCCCTGCTTATTCAGTTTGTGCTTCTCGCACGTATAAGAAGGGATATTCCCAAATAAGATATCCTTCAGATAGTTCGTACAAAGATCATCTTCCGGTTCTACCGTAAGATGACGGGCCATCAACGAATGTAGAGAAGCATATCCATTTTTCTGAAACAGATTGTGCAACGCCGTTATATCGCTAAAACCCAGTAACCATTTCGGATGTTCATGAAAAGCCGTAAAATCAATTTTATCAATCAAATGTACCGCCCCGTACCCTCCGCGACTACACAGAATAGCTTTCACCTCAGGGTCGTCCATCGCGTCCTGCAAATCTTTCAGCCGTTGCCTGATTGTTCCGGCATATCTCCCGGATGAACTTCCGGCATATTTTCCCATAGCCACTTTCAAGCCCCATGATTCTATCCGTTTCTTGGCGCCTTTCAGAAATTGTTGGTCTATCTTACTCGAAGGTGATACAATAACCACTTTATCACCTTTCTGCAAAAAGGGAGGAAATTGAATATCCATATATATTCTTATTTAATTGACTTTCGTTGATAAAATACCAGACTGCCCGGATGCATTTGTTTTCATCTGCAAAAATACAGGAAAAAACGGTTCCATGCACATCCAACAGTCAAAACAAATGAAATATAGCAAAATGTTACATAATGGATGCATTTTTTCGGGTTATAATCGTTATTTTTTCAATCATTTTTCTGATATTTGCTAAAAATCTAACGTTATGGAACCTATTCTAAATTTTGCCCAGCTAACGGCCCATCTCAAAAAGCTAAACCATAGAAAACGAATTGCCGTGGTCTGTGCCAACGATCCTAACACAGAGTATGCCATCTCTCGTGCGCTGGAAGAGGGAATTGCAGAATTTCTTATGATTGGAGATTCTACAATTCTGAAGAAATATCCCACGCTCAAACAATATCCCGAATATGTAAAAACTATCCATATCGAAAATCCGGACGAAGCGGCACGCGAGGCTGTCCGTATCGTTCGCGAAGGGGGAGCCGATATTTTGATGAAAGGGATTATCAATACAGACAACTTATTGCATGCCATACTCGACAAAGAAAAAGGGTTGTTGCCGAAAGGAAAAATCCTCACGCATCTGGCAGTGATGGAAATTCCTACTTATCATAAACTGCTTTTCTTTTCGGATGCTGCGGTCATTCCGCGTCCCACGCTACAACAACGCATAGAGATGATTTGGTATGCTATCTGTACCTGCCGCCACTTTGGCATCGAGCAGCCGCGTGTCGCCTTGATTCACTGTACGGAAAAAGTGAGTGCCAAGTTCCCTCATTCATTAGATTATGTGAATATCGTAGAGCTTGCCGAAGCAGGAGAATTCGGAAATGTGATTATTGACGGCCCGCTGGATGTACGTACTGCGTGCGAACAGGCAAGTGGTGATATAAAAGGGATTGTATCTCCTATCAACGGACAGGCAGACGTACTGATATTCCCGAACATCGAATCGGGCAATGCATTCTACAAATCTGTCTCCCTGTTTGCAAAAGCAGAGATGGCAGGATTACTGCAAGGTCCTATTTGTCCTGTAGTACTTCCGTCACGTAGCGATTCCGGCTTGTCCAAATATTATAGCATTGCGATGGCATGCTTACAAGTGTCAAGAGATTGCGAGTGCAGAAAACAGGCCAGTCAGGTCACCAACTCATCATTCTAAATTCACCATTTAAAACTCACCATTCATGAAAATACTGGTTATCAACCCCGGCTCTACTTCTACAAAGATTGCGGTTTACGAAAACGAAACTCCGTTGTTTATCAGCAATATAAAACATTCCGTAGAAGAACTGTCCGCTTTTCCCGAGGTAATAGATCAGTTTGAATTCCGGAAAAATCTGGTATTACAAGAATTGGAGAATAACAAGATCCCTTTTTCCTTTGACGCAATCATTGGACGCGGAGGTTTGGTGAAACCGATACCGGGCGGAGTGTATGAGGTGAACGATGCCATGAAACGTGATACAGTGCATGCCATGCGTACCCATGCCTGCAACTTAGGAGGACTGATTGCCAGTGAACTGGCCGCCACCCTACCCGATTGCCCGGCTTTCATCGCTGATCCGGGAGTGGTGGATGAACTGGAAGATATAGCCCGCATTACAGGTTCTCCGTTAATGCCGAAAATTACCATCTGGCACGCCTTGAACCAAAAAGCAATCGCGCGGCGTTTCGCCAAAGAACAAGGGACGCAATACGAAGAGTTGGATTTAATCATCTGCCATTTAGGAGGAGGTATTTCTGTCGCAGTCCATCACCATGGAAGAGCCATCGACGCCAACAATGCGTTGGACGGCGAAGGCCCTTTCTCACCGGAACGCGCCGGCACACTTCCTGCCGGTCAACTGATCGACCTTTGTTTTAGCGGTCAGCATACCAAAGACGAATTGAAGAAACGTATTTCCGGACGTGCCGGATTGACTGCTCATTTAGGTACGACCGATGTGCCTGCCATCATCCAATCGATAGAAGAAGGAGATAAAAAGGCGGAATTAATACTGGACGCCATGATTTATAATGTTGCAAAAGCGATAGGCGCCAGTGCTACTGTACTTTGCGGGAAAGTAGATGCTATCCTCCTGACAGGAGGAATCGCTTATTCGGACTATGTGGTTTCAAGGCTGAAAAAAAGAATCTCTTTCCTGGCTCCCATCTATGTTTATCCGGGAGAGAATGAAATGGAGTCGTTAGCTTTTAATGCCATAGGAGCATTGAAAGGAGAATTGCCGATACAAGTTTATAAGTAACATAAACTATTGATTTATCGGTTTCACCTTATTTTACTTTATACTTTTATCTGTTATCTCCTTATTTATCAGCATTTCAAGAATTAGGTAAAATGGATGAACCGCAAACCTTACAATAACATTTATGGTACTTATTTCTTAAGAAAGAGTTACCTCCTCCAATAAAACAAGCTCCCAGCTACGCCAAACAATAGTAATTAACTTCAGTTCACCTTTCGCCTTGGCTTCTGCCACCAGCTCATCTTCACTATAACGAAGTAACTGTTCGCGCGCCTCATCAGCAAGGGCACGTATTTCTTTTTCCGAAGCACCGGCTTTTGCATATTTCACCTCAAGCAGATAGGTGAAAGGAGGAAGTACGGGAACCGACAGACTAGGTTTGAAGAAGAAATCTGCAAAGCCTTTATTCAATTCGTATTCCGGATAAAGTTGATAATAACGATACATTCCTAAATAAGCAAGCAAGAAGCCTTTAATGTGCGCTTCACCTTCAATATATTCACGAATACGGCTTTGCTCACGAACAGCGTTGGCGATAAAATCGAACAAAGGTTTCCAATCTCCTCTGAAAGCCATATTCTCAAATAAAGCACTCATCTTGTTCATGTCTATTTTAAAGATATCATGCTTGATGTAGCCTTGTATCAAGAAGTTAAAAAGCTGTTCTCTTACAACTAAATTCGGTACATGCAGGATGGGTCTTCCCACCATATCTACACCTTTGATGGAAAGAAGTCCGAAATAGAATAATAAAGACTTGAAATTACTGGGGTCCGTCATCTCCAATGCAGAAAAATGAGTAACAATGTCAGTAATAATCTCTCCTTGCTCGGCTATTTCCTTTATAACAGAAAAATTCTCTCCCAATCCATGATCTAATTTTATCAAGTATGCCAACTTGTTAAAGTCAGTGCGAATGTTAGGGTCTACAATTTCTTTAGGCTTTTTATGATGAAGTACAAAAGATTTCAGAAAATAAAGTGCCATGTCAGAATTAAACATACACTGTTCCAATGTATCTTCACTAAAGCAATAATTGTCATAATTGGGTTTCATCATGGCAACTATTTCATCTATAGATTCTTGAAGTACTCCCTGCTCTTTATAATATTCCAGCATCTCACGCAACTCATTCTCACTGAATCCAACCAAATCATTAAACCATGAATCATTTGTGATATTGGTTCCGATGTTAAAGCCACTAGTTACATCATCCATCGTCACCGGACTCACTCCGGTAATAAACAACCGTTCAAGAGCAGCTCCGGTTCCGGTAGTAGCGGATTTTATCACGTTAAAGAAGCCACGAATAAAACCTTCGCCATGCGTTGCTTTCCTGTAAAATTCCGTACCGTAAGTTGAAAGAATGGTATTGGTGAAATTATCATATTCATCAATGAGTAAATAAATACGAATATTTTTCTTACGGGTAGCATAGGAATTAATCGCAGACAGAAAAGCACCGGGTTCTTCTTGTATTTTCTCATCAAGAACATCCCAAATTTCTTTTCCTAACAAATCTTCATACTTAAAGACAAAATCTTTAAGTTTGCTACAACAATGCAGCTTAAACGATAGCTCTACTTCGTTGACATTGGAACTCACTTCCGAAAAATTAAATCGCATGATGAGAAACTGATTGTGAAGCTTCGTCGGATGCCGACCTATGTATAGCTGACCAAACAACTCGTCAAACTGTTCAGCATGATTTACGTCATAATAGGCCTCTAACATAGCCAAAGTCAGACTCTTCCCAAATCTACGAGGACGTATCAGAAACAGATAAGGCGGTTGCATCTCTATTTTTTCAATGAACATTGTCTTATCTACATAATAATAATTCTCTTTCTGAATTCGGCTAAAATCAGTTATTCCGTAAGGTATTTGTTTCATCATATTGCGATTCCTTTCAATTTATCTGTCTCTTATTTCTGCAGACTTTTTTCAATATTCTGCAAACGGCGTTCTAATGCTGCATACTTTTCATCCTTTTCTTTTAAAAGACGCTCGTAGAGTTCAGTGATTTTGTCGATAGGATTGAAGTTGTTAACTCGACTATCATTAATACTATCTTCGGTATCAGACTTAACTATACCCATGCTGATGTTTGCCCCACCTGCACTTTGTTCTGAATTATTCACCGTATTATTTTCAAACACCACCGTCTGTGCATCCTCCTCCAAAGTCTTGAGATAATCGAAAGGGACATTCAATGCACGTGCAAAGCGTTGCAACATCTCATCATCAATCACCTTCATCTTCTCATATTTAGAAACAGCAGGTTGTGAGAGATGTACTAATTCACTCAAACCCTCCTGGTTCATATTCTTTTCAATACGGGTACGACGTATATTGCGTCCGTGATGGACTCTCCCAATTGTCAATTCTTCTGTTTCCATTTTTATTTTCTTTCTTTTTAAAATCCAACAAATATACAAATGAAAAGTTTCGCTCGAAGCAAATATACGAAAAAAACGAATAGATGTGATAATATGGATAAAATGAATATTACAACCTGACAAATAGAATAAAATGAATACTTCAAACAGCGTATAATGTGTTAAATTATCACGAACTTTACCGCACAAAAGGACAACAAAACAAAAGAGCTTACGAACATGAAAAGAATATTGACAAATAAAGAATACAGGTTCATAAAAGAGCTCAAAGAATTGATGACTAAATACAATGCAGTGATCTCTACAGATGCACAAGGAAAAATTGAGATTGTGGTGAATGAAGACAACGAATCATTTGATTTTGAAGCAGAAAGCACGATCTATTTAGGAGCTTGTTTTTCAGATTATGAGTTAAATGAATTACTGGAAAAGAACTTCGCACACATAATACGAATAAAAGAGGAGTATAAAACAAACTTGTAAACGGATTTATATAATTGAAAAATCATTAATCCAAATTTCTATATAAACACCCCACCAGATTTCTTTAGAACCAACGGCCTCTTCCTTTTAAAGGAAGGGGTCGTTCCTTTAAAAGGAGTGAAGCTTTGGTTTTAAAGCAAGAAAAACGACCTTATTAACAGGTATATTTGCCTGTATCATAAACTTTTTAAATAAAAAAGCTCTTTCAAAGAAATTTTTCTCATATCTTTGCGACGTGTTAAGTTAATAAATTGATTAAGGTCGATTTTTGACTGTTTCGAATCGGGAAGTATGGGGGTACTTTCCGATTCTTTTTTTGGGGAGGATATAATAAGGTGTCTTTCATCTTTTTAAAGGTTTTAATAAACTGGATAAATCTAATATATACTAACTCTATATATAAAACAGTTCAACTCCGGAGGATACTAATAAAAAAGAAGGCTGTTTCAAAATTAAATTTGAAACAGCCTTCATTATATATAGAAGCTATCGCTTTCTTACTTCTTTTCCGGTCTTGGCAACAAAACCTTTCTTGAAAGTTTGAATTTGCCAGTTTTCGGATCGATATCAATCAGTTTTACCTCGATTTCATCACCTTCTTTGATTCCGGCTTCTTCTACTGTTTCCAGACGTTTCCAGTCAATTTCGGAGATGTGCAGCAAACCATCCTTGCCCGGCAAGAATTCGATAAATGCACCATAAGGCATAATAGAACGAACTTTACCTTTATAAACTTCGCCTACTTCAGGAACAGCAACGATTGCTTTAATCATGCGCATTGCATCATCAATACATTTCTTGTTTGTTCCGGAAACTTCGATGCGTCCCATACCATCAATTTCTTCGATAGTAATCACAGCACCAGTTTCTTCCTGCATACCTTGGATGATCTTTCCACCAGGGCCGATCACAGCACCGATGAATTCTTTAGGAATTGTCATCGTTTCGATACGTGGAGCATGTTCTTTCAGGTCGGCACGTGGTTCAGCAATTGTTTCAGTAATCTTATTAAGGATATGCATACGTCCTTCTTTAGCCTGGTTCAAAGCACGTTCCAGAATGTCATAAGACAGACCGTCTACCTTGATATCCATCTGTGTAGCAGTGATACCGTCTTTTGTTCCGGTCACCTTGAAGTCCATATCTCCCAAGTGGTCTTCGTCACCCAGGATATCAGACAATACAGCATATTTTTCTTCGCCCGGATTCTTAATCAATCCCATAGCGATACCCGATACCGGTTTCTTGATCTTCACACCTGCATCCATCAATGCCAATGTGCCGGCACATACGGTAGCCATAGAAGAAGAACCGTTAGATTCGAGGATATCTGAAACCACACGTACTACATACGGATAGTCAGCAGGAATCTGTCCTTTCAAAGCACGCCAAGCCAAGTGACCGTGACCGATTTCACGACGGCCTACACCACGTTGTGCTTTTGCTTCGCCTGTAGAGAAAGGAGGGAAGTTATAGTGTAACAAGAAACGTTCTTTTCCGTGTTCCAAAACATCGTCGATAATCTTCTCATCCAGTTTTGTACCCAGAGTAACAGAAGTCAATGACTGTGTTTCACCACGAGTAAAGATAGCAGATCCGTGAGGGCCAGGCAGAGGACCTACTTCACACCAGATCGGGCGGATTTCGGTAGTCTTACGACCATCCAGACGCTTACCTTCGTCAAGGATAGAACGGCGCATGGCCTCTTTTTCTACATCGTGGTAGTAACGATCGATCAATGCAGCCTTTTCGTCCAATTCTTCTTCAGAGAATTGAGCTTTGAATTCTTCGCGGATCGCTTCGAAAGCAGCAAAACGTTCGTGTTTGTTATTGTTTCCGGAAGCAGCAACTGCGTAAGCCTTGTCGTAACATGCTTCGCGAACAGCCTTGCGCAAGTCTTCGTCGTTTACTTCGTGGTTGTATTCACGTTTTACAGTTTTTCCAACCTCTTCAGTCAACTCCATCTGCGCTTTGCAATGAATCTTGATAGCTTCGTGAGCCACTTTCATTGCTTCCAGCAATTCAGCTTCAGATACTTCATGCATTTCACCTTCTACCATCATGATGTTCTCATAAGTAGCGGCTACCATCAAGTCCATGTCAGCTTTTTCCAGTTGTTCAAAAGTAGGATTGATAACGAACTGACCGTCGATACGCGCTACACGCACTTCAGAAATCGGTCCGTTGAAAGGAATATCTGAAACGGCAAGTGCTGCAGAAGCGGCAAGTCCTGCCAATGCATCCGGCATATCCACACCATCAGCAGAAAAGAGGATGATGTTCACATATACCTCTGCGTGATAATTATCGGGGAATAAAGGACGGAGAGCACGGTCTACAAGACGGCAAGTCAGAATCTCATAATCAGAAGCTCTACCTTCTCGCTTGGTGAAACCACCAGGGAAACGGCCGAATGCCGCAAATTTTTCTTTGTACTCTACCTGTAAAGGCATAAAATCTGTTCCGGGAACTGCATCTTTAGCGGCACAAACAGTAGCTAACAACATGGTGTTTCCCATGCGAAGCATCACAGAACCATCTGCCTGTTTTGCCAGCTTTCCCGTTTCGAGTGTGATGGTTCTGCCATCTCCCAACTCGATCGTCTTAACAATTGGGTTAATCATAAAAATTGTTTTATCTAATATCTTTCTTTCAAAATTCCCGCAAAGATATACATTTATTGCACTAATATCGTGAAAATGAGATAAAAAGTTAGCAGGAATTTGATTTTTTTCAATTTTGGAACGAAGAACGCGGCAAAATGCTTTGACTAATCTTGAAAAGAAGTATATTTGCAGCTTGAAAAATAACACGCATATTATGAAAAAAGTAACGTTAGTAGCTCTTGTGGCTCTTGCTTTAAGTTCTTGTAATTCTGACCCTAAATTTAATGTAAAGGGAGATGTTTCGGGAGCAGATGGAAAAATGCTTTATCTGGAAGCTTCCGGACTTGAAGGAATTGTGCCTTTGGATTCTATAAAATTGAAAGGAGACGGTTCATTCAGTTTTAAACAATTGCGTCCCGAATCTCCTGAGTTTTATCGTTTACGGGTTGAAGATAAAGTAATTAATTTCTCGGTTGACTCAACAGAAACTGTTAGCATTCAAGCACCTTATACAGATTTCTCTACTGCTTATACAGTGGAAGGATCGGAGAACTCTGCAAAAATTAAAGAGCTGACTCTGAAACAGGTTCGTCTGCAAAAAGATGTAGATGCGTTGGTAAAGGCTGCACAGGCTCATCAATTGGGTAACGATGTTTTTGAAGACAGCTTGGCCGTACTACTGAAAAATTATAAAGATGATGTGAAAATCAATTATATCTTTGCGGCACCCAATACTGCTTCTGCTTATTTTGCACTATTTCAGAAATTAAACAATTATATGATCTTTGATCCGTTGAATAATAAGGATGATATTAAATGTTTTGGTGCAGTGGCTACCAGTCTGAACAATACTTATCCGCACGCGGTGCGTTCAAAGAATCTATATAATATAGTGATAAAAGGTATGAAGAATACCCGTACTCCACAACAGAAGACCATTGAGATACCGGAAGAAAAAATTGCAGAAACCGGTGTGATTGATATTGCTTTGAGAGATATGAAAGGTAATATCCGTAAGCTGACTGACTTGAAAGGTAAAGTGGTTCTGCTTGATTTTACTGTTTATCAAAGTGCGGTGGCAGCTCCTCATAACTTGATGCTGCGTGATTTATACAATAAGTATGCAAGTCAGGGTTTGGAGATTTATCAGGTCTCATTGGATGCCGACGAGCATTTCTGGAAAACATCAGCTGATAATCTGCCTTGGGTATGCGTGCGCGATGAGAATGGAATTTACTCAACCAATGCAGCTTTGTATGGCGTACAGAACCTGCCGGCTTTCTTCCTGATCAACCGAAACAATGAACTGAGGGCCCGTGGGGAGACGGTGAAAGATCTGGAAGGTACTATCAAGTCTATGCTTTAAGTTGTTATAAATTAGAAGATTTCGTTTAAATATGTTACATAGCATTGCTTTTTGCTTGACACATGTCATTTAAAAGGTTATCTTTGCGAAGAAATAATTGAAAAGAGGGTTCCAGCATGACTCATGTTGGAATTCTTTTTTGTTTTATATGACCGTTAAAAATAAAAGGAGGAAAACATCATGGCTTATATGTCAGAAGAAGGTTACAAGAAATTGATGGCGGAACTTAAAGAACTGGAAACAGTGGAACGCCCCAAAATTTCTGCGGCTATAGCTGAGGCGCGCGATAAAGGTGATTTATCGGAGAACGCCGAATACGATGCTGCGAAGGAAGCTCAGGGTATGCTTGAAATGAAAATCAACAAACTCAAAGCTGTTATAGCAGATGCTAAGATTATTGATGAATCGAAACTGAAAACAGATTCAGTACAGATTCTGAATAAAGTAGAATTGAAGAATACCAAGAATGGTATGAAAATGACTTATACCATCGTTTCAGAAAGCGAGGCAAATCTGAAAGAAGGAAAGATTTCCGTTAGCACACCGATTGCTCAGGGATTACTTGGCAAAAAGGTAGGTGATGTTGCTGAGATCCAAGTTCCACAGGGTAAAATCAGTCTTGAAGTAGTAAACATTTCGTTTTAACATGAGGGCAGGTCCATATTCGGGCTTGCCCTATTTTATATATTAGGATTATGGCAACAATATTCAGTAGAATCATAGCGGGTGAAATTCCATGCTATAAGGTAGCTGAAAACGAAAAGTTTTTTGCTTTCCTTGATATCAATCCGTTGGTGAAGGGACATACTTTGGTTGTTCCTAAACAGGAAGTTGATTATATCTTTGATTTGAGTGATGAAGATCTGGCTGCAATGCACGTTTTTGCCAAAAAAATAGCCCGTGCTATTGAAAAAGCTTTTCCTTGTAAAAAAGTGGGTGAAGCAGTGATCGGACTTGAGGTTCCACATGCTCATATTCATTTGATTCCTATTCAAAAAGAATCGGATATGCTTTTCTCTAATCCAAAATTGAAACTGGCAGACGATGAGTTTGTTTCTATTGCCAAAGCTATTAGTTCTGCTTACGAAACAGCCAAATAAAATTCTTCCTTCATTAAATAATAGTAAAGGGGCTGAACGGCAACGTTCAGCCCCTTTTTCTTATTAACTTCGTGGCACTTATAAAGTTAACTTCGTGGCACTTATAAAGTTAACTTCGTAATTATAGGAAGTTAACTTCTTAGCTGTAATAAGTTAACTTCGTATACTTAGGAAATTAACTTCGTACAGTACTAAATATAATCTTCTCCTAATTTCATTTGTGCGTCATTCACATACTTGCGTATGGCATGTTCTTCGTCCTTTTTGCAGATCAGCAATACATTATCTGATTCGGCAACCAAAAAACCTTCCAGACCTTCTATCACTGCAAGTTTACCTTTGGGTAATACAACGATATTGTCATTGCTGTTGTAAATCAATGAGTCGCATTTTAGAGTTACATTTCTTTGTTCATCTTTAGGTGATAAATCATATAATGATCCCCAGGTTCCAAGGTCTGACCATCCGAAGTCTCCTAAAGAGACATATACATTATCAGCCTTTTCCATAATTCCGAAGTCTATCGAAACGTTAGGGCATGCCGGGAAGTTTTCTTCGATAAAGTCTTTTTCTTCAGGTGTACCATAAATCTCTCTTCCGGGAGCCAGCTTAGATGCTAATTCCGGTAGAAGAGTTTCTCCTGCTTTAATGATTGTATTGACATTCCACATGAAAAGGCCTGAATTCCAATAGAACTCTCCACTTTCAACAAAAACCTTAGCAAGTTCCAGTTCCGGTTTTTCAGTAAATGTTTTTACTTTGTAGAAGTTGTCTCCTTCCTGCTCTGCTATTTGGATATATCCGTATCCGGTTTCCGGACGATTGGGCTTTATACCTAAAGTGAGAAGTTTATCAGATTTTGATACAAAGTCCAGTCCTTTCTCTATAGCGGCTAAAAATTCTCCCTCTTTTAAGATCAGATGATCGGAAGGGGCAACTACGATGTTGGCATTTGGATTTAAAGCACGTATATGATATGATGCCCATGCAATGCACGGAGCCGTATTTCTTCTTGCCGGTTCCAGCAAGATTTGTTTTGGATCTAATTCCGGAAGTTGTTCTTTTACCAAGTCTGCGTATATCGCATTGGTTACGATAAGTATGTTCTCCGTAGGAATAATTTTGTTGAATCGGTCGAAAGTCTGTTGCAACAGTGAACGACCTGTTCCAAAGAAATCCAGAAACTGTTTAGGCATTGTCTTGCGGCTAAACGGCCAGAAACGACTGCCGATACCTCCGCCCATAATGACACAATAATTATCTTTGCTTGTCATGATATTGACTGTTTTAAATGTTTCTGCTAAAATACGGTTTATTCTCTGAAAATAGAAGTGTTTATGCGATCTTTTATTCTTTTTTTCTCCTTTTTTTTATAAAACTCTTGCAAGTTCAAAAAAAAGCCGTATCTTTGCACCGCATTTGAAACCAATGCCCAGATGGCGGAATCGGTAGACGCGCTGGTCTCAAACACCAGTGGATTCAC
>ENA-OWRC01001524-OWRC01001524.1-human-gut-metagenome-genome-assembly--contig:-NODE-1524-length-22282-cov-18.036802_pt1 | contig 22282 bp, 20 predicted proteins | sample MGYA00248268_ERZ651895 | MGnify/ENA primary metagenome ERZ651895 (study PRJEB26924, sample SAMEA4378242) | human gut metagenome | biome: human gut; feature: human-associated habitat; material: faeces...
TGGGCAACGGCTCCACCCTGCGCCTGATCTCTGACATTGAGGGCGTGAAGTACACGGAAGGACGCTTTCTGCCTTACTTCTTCCCGGACACGTTCCATGAGGGCGGCGACCCGGTGCGGGAAGCCAAGGAGAACTGGGTCACAGCCCGCCGCGCCATCCTGCGCAAGCCCATTGACCGCATTGGCTACGGCGGCTACCTGAAGCTGGCTCTGGACTTCCCGGAGTTTGTGGACTATGTGGAAAGCGTCTGCAACGAGTTCCGGGAGCTGTACGAGAACATCAAGGGCACCACCCCCTACTGCGTCAAGCGTGTGGCAGTGCTGAACTGCTGGGGCAAGATGCGTGCCTGGGGCTGCCACATGGTCCACCATGCCCTCTACTACAAGCAGAATTACAGCTATTCGGGCGTGATCGAAATGCTGTCCGGTGCTCCCTTTGACGTGAAGTTCATCAGCTTTGAGGACATCAAGAAGGACCCGGCCCTGCTGGACAGCCTGGATGTCATCATCAACGTAGGCGATGCCGACACCGCCCACACCGGCGGCATCTGGTGGGAGGACCCGGAGATCTCCTCTGCCATCCGCAAGTTCGTCTGGAATGGCGGCGGCTTCATCGGCGTTGGAGAGCCGTCCGGTCATCCATATCAGGGTCATATCCTCCAGATGGCCAGTGTTCTGGGCGTGGAGGAAGAAAATGGCTTTACCCTGAACTACGACAAGTACAACTGGGAAGAGCATCCGAATCATTTCATCTTGCAGGATGCTGACCAGCCCATCGACTTCGGTGAGGGAAAGAAGAACATTTATGCCCTGGAAGGCACGGAAGTGCTGGTGCAGCGGAATAAGGAAGTGCAGATGGCGGCGCATGATTTCGGCAAGGGACGTGCCGTATACATCAGCGGTGTACCGTATAGTTTTGCCAACAGCCGCACCCTTTACCGAGCCATCTTGTGGAGTGCCCACAGCGAGGATGAACTGCACACTTGGTTCAGTTCCAACTACAATGTGGAAGTCCATGCTTATGTCAAAAATGGCAAGTATTGCGTTGTGAACAACACTTACGAGCCGCAGGATACCACAGTTTATACGACGGATGGCAACAGCTTTGACCTGCATCTGGATGCCAATGAAATCAGATGGTATGAAATTTAAGTTCTCCTTATCAATCTGTGCAGTGAACGACCACTGCACAGCATAAGAGAAAACGGTGGCTTTCCGCAATGCGGAACGTCACCGTTTTTTCGTTATACTCTTCTATGCTGAACCAGATAGGCTCGATAAAAAGTTGTTCCTACGACCAGTTCTTTTTGAAGAGTGTTAGAACGAAGCCTTATATCTGAAACAGCTGACACGGGATGACACCACGCTGGAATATCTGTTGGCGACCGGGCAGCTGAATGCCTCTTCTGCGGAATCCTTCCCGCGCAAAAATGAGATCACGGCCTGTTTTGGGGCAGGAGACCCGGCACTGCTGCGGCGGAAAACGGCTCGACAGATGATATGAGTGTTTTGGTTTTACATTAAAAACATAGAGGACGAGATTATGGGATTGGGCGGAATTATTGTATGGACGAGCATCTGTCCAAGCCGGTGGACATTGCGGTGCTGGAGCGTGCTGTCCGGAAGTACCTTGTTACCCCCCCCCGAAAATGAGAGACCGTCAACCGAGATTTACCCGGGGAGCCCTTGAACGAATACAAGAAAAAGGACAGAACTGCATGGCGGCAGTTCTGTCCTTTTTGCGTATTCCGGTCAAAAACAGGTCACCGCCAGCCCCGGGCCGCGGGGTCCAGCATTTCGGCGGCAGAGTAGAGCAGGGCATTGCAGATGGCGGCGGCCACGTTGCTGCCGCCCTTGCGGCCCATGGCCACGATGGCGGGTACGCCAAAGGCTTCGCAGGTGGCAAACAGCCGCTCCTTGCTCTCCACCACATTCACGAACCCCACCGGTACGCCAATGACCAGTGCAGGACGCAGCCCGGCTTCGATCTGGTCGGCGATGGTCAGCAGGGCGGTGGGGGCGTTGCCCACGGCCAGCACGGCACCGGGGTGCTCCTGCGCGGCCCGCTGCATGGAAGCCACCGCCCGGGTGGTGCCGCCTGCTTTGGCAAGGGCGGCCACCTCCGGGTCAGCCATGTAGCACAGGGCCGTGCCGCCCAGGCGGGCAAGGCCGGGCTTGGTGATGCCGGCCAGCGCCATGTTCGTGTCGGTGATGATGGGAGTGCCCGCCCGCAGGGCCTTCACCCCGGCCGCCACGGCACCGGGGGTGAAGCGCAGATTCCGGGCATAGTCAAAGTCGGCGGTGGTGTGGATCACCCGCTTGACCACGGCGGCAGTTTCCGGCGGAGGCGTCAGGTCCAGTTCCGCCAGCTCGGCTGTGATGATGGAAAGGCTTGTCCGTTCGATGTCGGCGGGCAGATGATGCTGCGGGGTCATACGCGGTTCCCTCCTTTGCGGTCCATGCCCATGGCGGCGTATACGGCATCCATGTCCAGCGCGGCCCGCACGCCGTCGGCCAGCAGGTCAAACTGCTGCTGCCGGTACTGCTCCATCGAGAGCAACGGTGCGTCGGCGGGGGAGATGCCCTTCTTTTTGCACAAAAATGCGGTGAGCTTTTCGGTCAGCTCGCCGGTGTCAAACAGCCCATGCAGGTAGGTGCCGAACACATTGGCCTGCACACACCCTTCCGGCGTGCCGTCGGCCAGAATGCAGAACGGGCTGCCCTGCACTGTCGTGCGCCCGGCGTGGATCTCGTAGCCGGTCAGCTTTGCCCCGACAAAGGGGATGGCCTCGGCGGTGGCATGGGTCTGGCGCAGCTGCTTTTCGGCGTTGAACACGGTGTCCGTGGGCAGAAGCGCCAGCCCGCGCAGGGTGCAGGGGGTGCCGCTTTCTTCGCCGTCCGGATCGGCAAGAGTGTGCCCCAGCATCTGGTAGCCGCCGCACACGCCCAGCACAGGGGTGCCCTGCGCGGCCAGCTTGAGCACCGCCGCTTCCAGCCCGCACTGACGCAGCCACAGCAGGTCGTCTATGGTGTTTTTGGTGCCGGGCAGGATCACCACATCCGGCGTGCCCAGCTGGCGGGGGCTCTGCACATAGCGCACCCCCAGCAGCGGGTGCTGTTCCAGCGGCATGAAGTCGGTGAAGTTGGAGATGTGCGGCAGGCGCAGAATGGCCGCATCCAGTGGTTTGACGGCCCGCCCTGCCTCCAGCCGGGTGGAAAGAGAATCCTCATCCTCAATGTCTACCTTCAGGTAGGGGATGACCCCCAGCACCGGCAGCTGCGTTTTTTCTTCCAGCATGGCAAGGCCGGGACGCAGGATCTCCACGTCGCCCCGGAACTTGTTGATGAGCAGCCCCTTGATGCGGGTCCGCTCGTCCGGCTCCAGCAGGGCCACCGTGCCGTACAGCTGTGCAAAGACGCCGCCCCGGTCGATGTCTCCGGCCAGCAGCACAGGGGCGTCCACCAGCTTGGCAAGGCCCATGTTCACAATGTCGTCGGCTTTCAGGTTGATCTCGGCCGGGCTGCCAGCTCCCTCAATGACGATGATGTCCACCTCTTCGGCCAGACTGTTATAGGCGGCAAGGATGTCCGGGATCAGCGACCGCTTCATTTTAAAGTAGGCGGCGGCGGGCATCTGCCCCCGCACCTCGCCGTTCACGATCACTTGACTGCCGGTGTCGCTGCTGGGTTTGAGCAGGATGGGGTTCATGCGCACGTCCGGTTCCATCCCGGCGGCCTGCGCCTGCACCACCTGCGCCCGGCCCATTTCCAGCCCGTCCCGGGTCACAAAGCTGTTCAGGGCCATGTTCTGGCTCTTGAAAGGAGCCACCCGGTAGCCGTCCTGTGCAAAAATGCGGCACAGTGCAGCGCACAGCAGGCTTTTGCCTGCACCGCTCATGGTGCCCTGCACCATAATACAGGTTGCTTTGTTCATGCCAGTACCTCCGCAAGGGTCTTTAACAGTTCATCGTTTTCCGGCCCGGTACGCACGGCGGTGCGGTACCAGCTGCCGTCCAGCCCAGGGTAGTTGCTGCAGCTGCGCAGCACCACGCCCCGCTGCCGCAGGGCATCGCCCAGCGTTTCCGGCCCCTGGAACAGCAGGTAGTTTGCTCGTCCGTCCAGTACCCGCAGGCCCAGTGCCCGCAGCCCGGCCGTGAGCCGGGGCCGCTGCTGCGCAATGAGTGCCCGCACCTGTGCCACATAGGCCGTTTCGTCCAGTGCGGCAAGCCCGGCGGCCTGCGCCAGACTGGACACCGCCCACGGCTGCCCGGCGGCCTGCATGACTTCCAGCAGGGCCGTGTTGGCACACAGGCAGTACCCCAGCCGTACCCCGGCCATGCCGTACAGCTTGGTAAAGGCCTTGAGGATCAGCAGATTTTTGCTGTCCAGCAGGGCTTTGGCGGTCAGGGCGTTGCAGTCGGGCAGAAAATCCAGAAAACATTCGTCCACCACCAGCAGTGCCCCGCAGGCTTCGCACCGGCGCAGGATGCGCTCCACAAGGGGCAGCGGCGTGAGCTGCCCGGTGGGGTTGTTGGGCTGGCAGAGAAATACCATGTCCACCTCCGGCGTGATGGAGGAGAGGATGGAATCCGTCACGGCAAAATCGACCTCTGCCTGCAGAAAATGTCGCCGCACCGCACAGCCCGCACTTTCCAGCGCGGCGGCGTACTCGGCAAAAGTGGGGGCGGTCACCAGCGCGGTGCGGGGTTTTGCCGCCCACGCCAGCCGGAAGATCAGGTCTGCCGCGCCGTTGCCGCAGAGGATAGATTCTGCCGGGATCCCCTCGTGCGGGGCCAGCTTTGCCCGCAGTGCCCGGCACAGGGGGTCGGGGTAGCGGTCGGCGTGAGGCAGGGCGGCAGCAATGGCGTTCGCCACGCCCTGCGGCAGGCCCAGCGGGCTCACGTTGGCCGAAAAATCCAGCGCGTCATGCCCGTACTGTGCCCGATATCCGGCCCAGTCGCCGCCGTGTGTCAGCTGTGTCATAAGATCACCCCTCGGATCGCCAGCCCCAGCAGCAGGGCCAGCAGGCTTTCGGCATACATCATTTTATTGGCGCGGCGGATGTCCTCCGGCTCAATGGGACGCAGGGCGTCGCCAATGGTAGGCTTGGGGTAATATTCCCCAAAATAGTAGGCAGGTCCGGCCAGCTGCACGCCCAGTGCTCCGGCACACGCGCTCTCGGTCTGGGCACTGTTGGGGCTGGCATGGTTGCGCCGGTCCCGCCGCCAGATACGCCACGCCCCTTTGGCACTGTTGCCGGTCAGGGCCGCCGCCGCGCACCACAGCAGGCCCGCCAGACGGCTGGGCAGATAGTTTGCCACGTCGTCCAGCTTGGCGGGGATGCGGCCGAAAGAAAGGTACGTTTCGTTTTTGTAGCCCAGCATGCTATCCATGGTGTTGATGGCCTTGTAGGTCAGCGCCAGCGGTGCCCCGCCGATGAGCATATACAGCAGCGGCGCGATCACGCCGTCGCTGGCGTTTTCGGCCACGGTCTCCACGGCGGCTTTGGTCACACCCTCAGCGGTCAGATTCTGGGTGTCGCGGCCCACGATGCGGCTCACGGCCTTGCGGGCTGCAGGCAGGTCGCCCTTCACAAGCTCCTTGTGCACGTTCATGCTCTCCTGCGCAAGGCCCTTTGCGGCCAGTGCCTGCCCGCACCAGAACATCTGTACGGCCAGCCCCAGCCACGGGCTGAGCTTTGCTGCGCCCAGGCAGACAAGGCCGGTGCACACAAAGGTGCCCACCGGCAGGCAAAAAGCCACGATGCCGCCGCCCAGCAGTTCGCCCTGGGGCGTTTTGGGCAGGCGGGCGCGCAGACGCTTTTCCAGCGCGGAGATGGCCTTGCCCATGAGCACCACCGGGTGGGGCAGCCACGCGGGGTCGCCGAAGAGGGTGTCCAGCACAAAGCCGCCCAGAACGGCCAGCCCGGTCATACGTCGGTCTCCCTGGTGTACTGCACGGTCTTTACAAAGTGCAGCACCCGCTTGTCGGCCCAGTCGGCGGCGTCCAGCACAAAGCCGCCCGCGTTGGGGCCGCACCATTCGTAGTAGTCTTTATGGGGCAGGGCGTAGCGCTCCAACGCGGCCATCTGGGTGCCGCCGTGGGCCAGGATGACCAGCAATTCTTCGCCGTCGGCCAGTGCCTTGTCCACCAGTGCCGAAAAGGCGCGGCAGATGCGCTCAGAAAAAGCGGCCTTGGTCTCGCCGTCCGGGCAGGGGCTCTCACAGTTGGCGGCTACCCAGGCCAGATAGTCCGGGTCGTGCTCCATCTCAATGTAATTGCGGCCCTCAAAGCTGCCGAAGCACATCTCCTTCAGGCCGTCCACCACCACCAGCTTTGCAGTGGGAAACAGCACCTCAGCGGTCTGCCGGGTGCGGCACAGCGGGGTGATGTACACGGTTTTGGGCTCAATGTCTGCCTTGCGCAGCATCGCACGGCCAGCGGCAGAAAGCGGGATGTCCCGCTGGCCCTGATAGCGCTTCTCGGCGTTGTATTCGGTCAGGCCGTGGCGCAGGAAATAGATCAGCATGTTGGCAGTTCTCCTTTCAGAACGGTGGGGATGCCACAGAACATCTGCACAACGCAGTCTGCCCGTGCGGCCAGCAGACAGGCCAGCCGCCCGGCGGCTTCGCGTCCGGCACGTTCGGCGGGGTCCATGGGTACCACGCCGCCGCCCACCTCGGTGGCAAGCACGATATCGTAAGCGGACAGCTCGTCCGCGAGTTTTTCCAGATTTTCGGCCCCGGCGGCCAGCTCCTGTACATCGCAGATGCACCGTCCGGGCAGGGGCTTGGCAAAGGTGCGCTTGCCGCTGTAAAGCGGCCCGGTGATAAAGATCATAACAGCCCTCCCCACTGGCAGGCACACAGTGCCGCCAGCATCCAGATCTCGGTTTTCTGCAAAAACCACCCGGCCAGATCACCGGTGATGCCGCCGAACTGCTTGCAGGCAACGGCGTGGTACCGCCACAGCGCAGCCAGTGCGGCCAGTACCAGCGCCCAACCACCCAGTGCCAGCATGGCGCAGCACAGTACAGCGGCCAGAAGGGCCAGCACCCGGCGTACAGTGGCTCTGTCGGCTGCCGAGGCAAAGGTGTGGGCAAGGCCGGTGTTCTTTGCCATGGGGAACGCCGCCACCGCATAGCCGGAAAGTGCCCGTTCCAGCACCAGTGCCATCATCCAGAGCAGCCCTGCCTGCAGGGTGAACTGTACACAGGCGCACAGGGCCAGATAGGCCGCAAAGTAGCTGCACAGACGGATCACGGCAAAGGCCCCGCAGTGAGGGTCCTTTAAGATCTCCAGCTTCTTTTCCCGGTCGCCGTAGCTCGAAAGTGCGTCGCAGGTGTCGGCGTAGCCGTCCAGATGGATGCCGCCGGTGACCCAGACCGGGATCAGGCAGAAGCCCGCCGCCCGCGCCGCACCCGGCAGGGGCAGCACGCCGCACAGGAACCACAGCAGCCCGATGACCACCCCGATGAGCGGGAAGGCGCACATCGCATACCGCATGTTCTTTTCGGTCCAGTTGAACTGCGGCACCGGCACAGCCGAAAACATGGCGAACGCCACGGCAACGGTCTGCAAAACGATCATTTTTCCACTCCTTTATAATAAACAGGGATGCCGCACACCACCCGCACCACGGCGTCGGCCCGGGCGGCCAGCGCATTGTTCACCTGCGCCAGCGCCAGCAGATAGCGGTCGGTGTCGCCTGCGTAGTCGGCCCCGCCGCTGAACACCTCGTTGGAGACGACGATCAGGGTTTCACACTGGGCATACACGGCGTCCAGCCCGGAAAGAATGGCCTGTGCGGTCTGCGGCCCGGCCCCGGCGGGATCATAGAGCTCGTTGGCAGTCAGGTTGCCCAGATCTTCCAGCAACGCGGTACCACGGGCGGGCAGATGCACGGCGTCCAGATGCAGGGGGCACTCCACCGTTTCAAACTGTTTTGCCGCCCGCATTCTGCGGTGCTTTTCCACCCGGGCGGCACATTCGGCGTCCCACACCTGCATGGTGGCAAGATAATAGCGCGGCAGAGTGCTGCGCAGTACCAGACTCTCGGCGTATTCGCTTTTTCCGCTGGCCGCCCCGCCGATCACCAGCGTCAGCATTGCGGGGTGTACGGCGTGATGCCGCCCTCCGCAAAGGAATAACAGTGGTCGTACACCGCCAGTGCCATGTCCCACAGCGGGAGGCTGGCCACAGCGCCGGTGCCCTCGCCCAGATGCAGCCCGGCGGTGAGAAGCGGGGCCTTGCCCAGTGCATCCAGCACCAGACGGGCGGCAGGCTCCGAGGAACAGTGACTGGCAAACACCGCTTTGGCCGCGGCAGGGCACAGCCGCACGGCGCACAGGGCCGCCACGCCACTGATGAAGCCGTCCATTACCACGGGCACGCCTTCCAGCGCACCGCCCAGAAAGACGCCGCACAGCCCGGCAAGATCAAAGCCGCCCAGCTTGGCCAGCACGTCCAGAGGGTCTGTGGGGTCCGGCTTGTTGCGCAGGATGCCCCGGCAGATGGCATCCACCTTGCGGGCCAGCCCTTCATCCGAAAGGCCGGCTCCCCGGCCGGTCATCCGTTCCACCGGCTGGCCCAGCAGCACCGCTGCCACCGCACTGGAAGTGGTGGTGTTGCCAATGCCCATTTCGCCGGTGGCCAGAAGCTGCACACCGGCAGCTTTCTGCTCCTGCACCAGCCGGATGCCCCGGCCGACGGCCTCCACAGCCTGGGCGCGGGTCATGGCGGGACCCTGCGTGAAATCGGCAGTACCGGCGGCAATGCGGCAGTCTGCCACCCCCGGCACCGGGTCTCCGGCCATGCCCATGTCCACGGGCACCACATCGCAGTGGGCAGTACAGGCCATCTGGCACACGCTGGTACGCCGGGCAGCCAGATTCTCCGCCACTGCGCGGGTCACGCTCTGGTCGGTCTGGCTCACGCCCTGAGCCACCACGCCGTTGTCGGAGCAGAGCACCAGCACAGCCCGGCGGGAAACATCCAGCGCCGCACTGCCGGTGAGGGCGGCGGCATCTTCCAGCAAAGTTTCCAGTGCGCCCAGCCCGCCCAGAGGTTTGGCCAACCCGGCCCAGTGGGCGTGGGCGGCGGCGCGGGCAGCTTCATCCGGCGGGGTGATGCCGGAAAGTAAAGTTTTCAGTTCCGTTTCAGTCATGTGTGTTTCTCTTTTGTCGTTGATAGAACTTCGCACCACTCACAAAGCGGCGGGGCAGGGGAGTGCCTGCCCAGTAAAGATGCGGGAAACCGGCGTACAAACTCATGCTTGCAAATCCGCATTTCCACTGTGCTTTTTCGCTTTTCCAAACGGAAAAGCCCGAACCATTGTCGGTGGAATCCCAGTGGTGGAATTCGTGAATATACAAATGCTCTCCGGCATGGAACAGCAGGCTGTCGGCTTTGGCGGTCATGTCGGCATAGCCGAACCGCACCAGCCGCCCCACCTTGACGCCTTTGCCGGGCAGAACGCCTGCCATGGGCCAGGCGGTACCGCTGGCATCTTCCAGCGTCTGCCCCAGATACAGAAAGCCGCCGCACTCTGCCACCGTGGGCAGGCCGCCATTTACGGCATCCCGGATGGCATCGCGCATGGTTTTGTTTTCGCTCAGCGGCCGGGCATACAGTTCCGGGTAGCCGCCGGGCAGATACAGCCCGCAGATGTCCTCCGGCAGGGCGGTGTCGTGCACCGGGCTGAAGAACACCAGCTCTGCCCCGGCAGTGCGCAGGCAGTCCAGCGTTTCGGCGTAGGTAAAGCAGAATGCATTATCCTGTGCCACAGCAATGCGGACGCCCGCCGTTTGCAGAGCAGGCGGCGGCACCGGGGCAGGAGCCGGTCGTTCGGTCAGCGCTTCCAGCGTTGCCCAGTCCAGATTTGCTTCCAGCGCATCGGCCAGCAGGCCGATCTTCTGGGCAAGATCGGTGATCTCTCCGGCGGTTTTCAGGCCCAGATGGCGGCTCTCCACCACCGCCTGCGGCAGGTGGGGCAGATACCCCAGCACCGGCAGGCCGGTCTCGGTTTCCAGCAGGGGCTTGAGCATCCGGAAGAGCTTTTCGGAGCAGTCATTCAGCAGGATGCCTGCAATATGGCTCTCCGGTTTGAAATGCACAAGGCCCTGGATCTCTGCTGCCAGCGTCACACTGGCCCCCTTGGGCTGTACCACCAACAGTACCGGCAGGTCCAGCGCATCGGCCAGCTCCCAGGCACTGGCGCGGGTGGTCAGGCCCTGCCCATCGTAAAAACCCATGGCCCCTTCGCACACCACAGCCCCGTGTCCGGCGGTATAATGGGCGTACAGTTCCCGTACCGTATTTTTGGCAGAAAGATAAAGATCCAGATTGTGGCTCTCCACCCCCAGCACCGACCGGTGGAACATGGGGTCGATGTAGTCCGGCCCGCTCTTGAAGGCACAGGGGGCCATGCCCCGCTTTTTCAAAGCGGCCAGCAGGGCGCAGGTGACGGTGGTCTTGCCGCTGCCGGAACGCGGTGCGGCGATGACGAACTGCATCATTTGCGTTCTCCCGTGATCAGAAAAATGGGGTTGTTGGCGGTCAGCAGGTGGAGCCTGCCTGCCGGTCTGGTACGGCTCACGGCAAGCTGGGTCACCTCAGCGGAAAGGCCATGAGCCGTAAGGGCTGCAATGGCGGCGCTCAGGGATTCCAGCGCAATGGCGGCAATGCAGATGCGCGCATTGGCGTTTTTGGCCAGAACCGTGTCCACCACCGCGGCCATGCTGCCCTTGGTGCCGCCAATGAACACGGCATCCGGGGCAGGCAGGGCTTCCAGTGCGGCAGGGGCACGGCCCTCAATGAGGGAGAGGTTCCACGCCGCAAATTTTTCGCGGTTCCGGCGGATGAGGGCGCAGGCGTCCGGCTCACACTCCACCGCATACACATGCCCCTGCGGGGCGGCCAGTGCCAGCTCCACGCTCACGCTGCCGGTACCGGCCCCCACGTCCCACAGGGTATCGGCGGGGCGCACGGCCAGTTTGGCCAGCGCGGCGGCCCGCACTTCCTGCTTGGTCATGGGCACCTCGCCCCGGATGAAGGCCTCATCCGGCAGGCCGGGGGTGCGGCGTTCCGGGTGAAAGGCATGTTCCACCAGCAGGACACTCAGGGAAGCAAAGGTCTGCCCGGCCAGTTCCTGCGCGGTGCCAAAGTGGATCTTTTCGTCGGGCGTGCCAAGGTTTTCGCCCACAAGGGCGTGGGCATCGCCCAGCCCGGCGGCGGTCAGCGCGGCACACAGGGTGGCCGGGGTCTCGGCCCCGCCGGTGAGAAAGAATACGGTTTTATGGTTCATGCAGGCGGACACCGGGTCGCAGGCACAGCCGTGGGCAGAAACAAGAGTCCAGTCCTGCCAGGGGCGGCCTACGGCGGCGGCCAGCAGCTGTACGCTGGAAAGGCCGGGCAGCACCCGGCAGGAGATGCCAAAGGCCCGCAGCATGGGCAGCAGCTGGGATGCGCCGGAGTAGAACCCGGTATCGCCGCTGTACACCAGCGCAATTTCCTCGTCCGGGTGCGCGGCCAGACAGGCCAGAATTTCGTCCGGTTTGTACAGGGCCTGCCGGTTTCCGGTGCAGCCCTCCGGCAGTGTGGCCAGCAGCCGCTTTGCACCCAGAATGCGGTCGGCACCCTGCAGGGCGGCAAGACCCTGTGCGGTCAGGCTGCCGGGGGTGCCGGAGCCCATACCAATGAGTGTGATCATCCTTTCAGCACCTCCCTGCAGCGGGTCAGGATCTGGTCTGCCGTCTCACCGGTCTCGGCCGGGCGGCGGATCACGATGAGCTGGACGCCGGTGTCGGCGGCAGCCTGCGCTTTCTCGGCAAAGCCACCGGCGGCTCCGCCGTCCTTGGTCACGAGAAAGCGAATGGAGAACTGCTCCAGCAGGGCCCGGTTCAGCGCGTAGGAGAACGGCCCCTGTAAAGCAAGGATATTCTTGTGGGGGATGTGCGCGGCCTCGCAGGCGGCAATGCCGTCCAGCGTGGGCAGCACACGGGGGTACAGCCGTTCCGGTGCCAGCTGCGCAAAGGCAGGCAGCTCCTTGGCCCCGGTGGCCAGCAGGACATTGCCCTGCGTTTGGGCCAGAAAATCCGCCACATGTGCCGCCGACTGGAGCACCATGCTCCCGGCAGGCAGGGGGCTTTGCGCACGCAGCAGCCGGTGATATTCCACCCCGGCGGTGCGGCAGGCTGTGCGGATGTTGCGGGTGGCGTCCACCGCATAGGGGTGGGTGGCGTCTACGCACAGGTCGGCTCCCTGCACAAGGGCGGCCATCTCGTCCGGGGTCAACCGACCGCAGTGCACCATGATGCCGGCAAAGCTGCCCTGTTCCTCGCTGCCCAGCGGGGTGGCCACGCTCACCAGAACGTCCGCCCCAAGCTGGGCCAGCTGCCGGGAAAAAATGCGGCCCTCGGTGGTGCCGCTGAACACCACTGCCCTCATGCGCGGTACCCCCGCGGCGTGACCATGCGGCCCTGCAGCACCCGGGTGTTGCGGTTGCCGATGTACACGGTGGTGAACATATCCACGGGCGTTTGCTCCAGCTGGGCCAGCGTCAGCACCTGAGCGCTCTGGCCCTCCCGGCCGATGTTGCGCACCAGCCCACAGACGGTGTCCGGGGCCTTGCCGTTTTGCAGCAGGATGCGCACGGCCCGGGCCAGATAGTCCGGCCGCCCCTTGGAAGAAGGGTTGTACACCGCCATGCAGAAATCGCCCATGGCCGCTGCGGCCAGCCGCTTTTCGATGACCTCCCACGGGGTGAGCCGGTCGGAAAGAGAGAGCACACAGAAATCATGGGCCAGCGGGGCACCCAGCACCGCGCCGCCGCTCAGGGCGGCAGTCAGGCCGGGCACCACCTCCACGGTCACGTCCGGGCAGCCTTCGGCCAGCTCCAGCAGGGGGCTGGCCATGCCGTACACTCCGGCGTCACCGCTGCACACCAGAGCCACGGTCCGGCCGCTGTGGGCAGTTTCCAGCGCCCAGCGGCAGCGGTCCAGTTCTTTGGTCATACCGGTGGCGTAATATTCTTTTTCCGGGTAATAGGGGCGTACCAGATCCAGATAGACCGGATAGCCGCACAGCACCTCGGCTTCTTCCAGGGCGCTCTGCGCCTGTGCGGTCAAAAACTGCGGGTCGCCGGGGCCAAGCCCGACCACATATACGATATCAGCCATTCTGCCACCTCCAGTCCGGGGCATAGGGGCACAGCGCCAGCGCAAAGGTCACACCGCCGCCCGCCTGTTTCGGGATGCGGATGCAGCCGCCGGACGCCAGCACAGCGGCCCGCTCACACACGTTGTCCACCCCGGTGACGCTTTGCACGAAGGGAGATGGTGTGAACGGCCCGGGCAGTGCCCGCAGCTGCTCCGCAGAATAAAATGTGATGGGCCAGCCGTGGGTCCGGCAGAACGCCAGCAGCCCGGCCTCGTCGGCCTTCAAGTCGATGCTGGCCGCCGCTGCGATGCACGCCGGGGCAAGGCTGTGCCGGGCACAGAAGTCAGTAAAAGCGGCTTCCAACTGCTCAGCACACGTCCCCCTGCGGCAGCCGATGCCCAGCACCCCGATGCGGGGCACCAGATGCAAAGCGTCCCCGGCAGGGGAGAGGGTAAGGGCAAAATCAGCTTCGGCAGGGGTCCGTGCAGGATCCACCCCGGCGGGTGGGGTGCCCTGCACAGGAAACTCAGCGGCAAACCGCACCGACTGCCCGGCCAGCAGCTTGCTGCTGACATGCTTGATGCGCTCCGCTTCCAGCACCGTGCAGTTCTGGTGCTTTGCCCACTCGTCCACCGCAAAAATGCCGTGAGCGTCGGTGGCCGTGGTGATCACCGGAACGGCTCCGCACACGGCGGCCAGTGCACGGGCCAGGTCATTGGCACCGCCCAGATGACCGGACAGCACCGGCACCGCAAAGCGGCCGCATTCGTCCAGTACCACCACCGCCGGGTCCGACGCCTTGCTGCGGCAGTGGGGCGCAATGGCCCGCACCGCAATGCCCACGGCTCCCACAAAAATAAGGGCGTCGCTCTGCGCAAACTGCAGGGCGGTCCACCCGGCAAGGGAGACGCCGCCGCTGCCGCAGCGGTCCACACTGCCGGGCAGGGCGTCTGCCAGCCGCCGGGCCAGTGCCAGACCGGTGTCGGTAAAGGCCAGATAGGCCCGGGTCATTGGTCGGACCCCTTGCGGAACTCGGTGGTAAAACCGGGGTCGTACAGCTTGCTGCGCTCGTACCGGGTGCCAAGGAAATCGCCTGCCACGATGAGCGCTGTTTTGGTGATGCCGGCGTCGTGCACGCTCTGCGCCAGAGAACCCACGGTACAGCGCACGGTTTTCTGCTCCGGCCAGGTGGCCTTGTATACCACGGCGGCGGGGGTGTCCGGCGTGTAGGCACCGCCCTGCAGCAGAGCATCCTGCACCTTGTCCACCAGACCGATGGACAGGAAAATCACCATAGTGGCCCCGTGGGCGGCAAGACTGGCCAGCTTTTCCCGCTCGGGCACCGGGGTGCGCCCTTCCATGCGGGTGATGATCACGGTCTGGCTCACGGTGGGCAGGGTGTATTCGGCATTCAGTGCCGCCGCCGCGCCGCAGAAGCTGGACACGCCGGGCGTGTCATCGTAGGCGATGCCGTCGGCGTCCAGTGCATCCATCTGCTCCCGGATGGCCCCGTACAGGCAGGGGTCGCCGGTGTGCAGGCGCACGGTGATTTTGCCGTCTGCCTCCATGGTGCGCATCACATCCAGCACCTGTTCCAACGTCATCTCGGCGCTGTTGTAAATGGCGCAGCCGGGTTTTGCCAGTCCCAGCAGGGCCGGGTTGACCAGACTGCCCGCGTAGATGATGCAATCAGCCTCCTGCAGCAGGGCTGCGCCCCGCCGAGTGATCAGGTCCGGGGCACCGGGCCCCGCGCCTACAAAGTGTACCATAGCAGTTACTCCTTTACCAGTACCGTTGCAAAATATCCGGCCTTGCTGCCATCTTGCGGCGGGCGCGCAGTCGAAAGGTCGGGGAAGATCATTTCATCCGGCAGGCCGCAGCTGCACACGAGGGCACTGCGGCTCAACGCACCGTGGGCGTCCAGGGTGTCCAGCAGGGCGGGCAGCTGACGCCCGGTTTTCATCAGGACTTTCGTGCCGGGGGCGTCCAATACCTCGTCGGCCCGGCTGCCGGGGGCGATGGTCAGCGGAGCGTCCATGCCGCCGGTAAGGGGCTGATTCAGCCGGGCTGCTGCCGCGCAGAAGCTGGGCACACCCGCCGCCATCGCGGTGGCATAGCCCTGCGCCTGCAGGATCTCCTGCAGATAGCCAAAGGTGGCATAAATGGACACGTCACCCAGGTTCAGCATGGCCACATCCTGCCCGGCATCCAGAAAGAGCCGCACTGCGCTGGCAGCGGTCTCGTGAGAGGCGCGCAGCACGGCGGCGTCCCGGCTCATGGCAAACTGCAGGGGCAGAATGATCTTGCCGTCCAGCTCTGCGCCCAGTGCCCGGCGGGCGATGTCCAGCGCCAGCATCTGCCCGGAAGCGGTCTGCGGCGCAGCCAGCACCGGGCACTGCCGCAGCAGACGCACGGCCTGCAAAGTCAGCAGCTCCGAGTCGCCGGGGCCGACGCTGACCCCGTAAAAGGTGCCGGTCATGCGTTGTTCCATTGTTCAAGCAGCTCCTTTGCAGTTTGTGTTGCGCCAAGCGGCCCGTGCTGGTTGGAAAACAGCACCGCACCCACCCGGAAGGCTTCGCCCGCCCGGCGGTCGAGGTGCAGCTGGATGGCATCCAGCAGGCTTTCCAGCACCGGGGCGCGCAGTCCGGCGGCGTCCAGCAGCTCCAGACAGGCGTCGGTGGTGGCGGCGGCGTACAAAGCCGCGCACAGCTCCCGGCCTGCCCCACAGAGGGCGGCATGGGCACAGAACAGCTCGGTGCGGCAGTCGGCCGTATGGGAGTGGGTGTTCATGATGCCGCCGGCCACCTTGACCAGCTTGCCCACATGGCCCACCAGCAGCACCTGCTCAAACCCGGCAGAGGCTGCCATATCCAGCGTATCTCCGATGAAGTTGGAGGTCTTGACCACCGGGATGGCCGCAAAGGCCGGGTAGGTGTCGTGCAGGTAGTCCAGCCCGTAGTTGCCCGGGGCAAGGATGAGCCGCTTTGGGGTATCAGTCCGCAAAACAGCCTGGTTCATTTCCAGCTGGATGGTGTCCAGGATGGCCTGCTGGCTCATGGGCTCCACGATGCCGCTGGTGCCCAGCACCGAAAGGCCGCCCTCCACCCCGATGTGCGGGTTGAAGGTGCGCCGGGCCACTTCCTCGCCGTTCTGGATGGAAATGGTCACCGCAAAGCCGCCGGTATAACAGGCGGTTTCAGCCTCCCGGCGCAGGGCCTCGGAGATCATCTGCCGGGGCACATGGTTGATGGCGGCGGCACCAACGGGTTGGTCGAGGCCGGGTTTGGTCACCCGGCCTACACCTCTGCCGCCGTCGATGCGGATGGCCGTGCAGCCCGGCAGCAGCTCCACTGTGGCGATCACCGGCAGACCGGTGGTCACATCCACGTCGTCGCCGCCGTCCTTTTCAATGGCGCATTCGGCCCCAGTGTCGGTGCGGCGGCAGAACAGGGGTGCTACCTCCACCACGATGCCCTTTGGGGTGCGCAGCGCCACCGTCTCCGGCGCATGGCCGGTGAGCAGCAGCCGGGCCGCGCCCGCTGCCCCCAGCGCCGCACAGGTGCCGGTGGTATAGCCGCAGCGCAGCAGCTTCTGCCCGCTGCGGACGTAGTGCTCGAACGTGGGCTTTTGGGGCTTTGCCTGCCCGAACAGGGCCGTATACTGTTCTTCGCTCAGCGCATAAAGCGCGCGGATATTGTCCGGGGCAAAGGCGGCATCCGGGGTCAGCACGCCGGAAACGTGGTCCGGGAACACGCACACCACTGCGTCCGCGATCTTCTGTGCCATGTCCAGCTCGTGCAGGCTCACGATGACCGCAAGGCCCTGTTCATGGGCCAGCTTCTGCAGGATGGTCAGCAGCTCGATCTTGCCCTTGATGTCCAGAAAGGAGGTGGGCTCGTCCAGCAGCAGCACTTTAGGCTGCTGGCAGATGGCACGGGCCAGCAAAACACGCTGACGCTGACCATCACTGATGCAGTTGAAGTCCCGGTCCGCGAGATGCGCAGCTCCGGCAATTTCCAGTGCATCCTGCACGGCCTGCCGGTCGGCGTCGGACAGAATGCCCAGCCGTCCGGTGTAAGGGATGCGCCCGGCGGCGGCAAACTCAAAGCAGGTGGTCAGCTCGGTGCGGCGGGTGTGAGGCAGCATCAGAGCCAGCTTCTGCGCCCGGGCCGTGCCGGTGTAGGCGGTCAGGTCCTGCCCGTCCAGCAGCACAGTGCCGCCCAGCGGGGCCAGCTGTCCGGCCAGTGTTTTGAGCAGGGTGGATTTGCCCGCACCGTTGGGGCCGACAAGGACAAGGATCTGCCCCGGCTTTGCCCTTAGTGCAATGCCGGAGGCCAGCGGCGTTTTGCCGTAGCCGATGGCAAGCTCCTGCGTTTCACAGAGAAATTCCTTCATTGTGCACCCTCCCGGTTCCGGCGGATGAGCAGCCCGATGACCACCGGCGCACCAAACACGGCGGTGACCGCGCTGATGGAAAGCTCCGTGGGAGCAAACAGGCTGCGGGCGATCAGATCGCACAGCAAACAGAAGGCGGCCCCGCCCAGGCAGCAGCCCGGCAGCACCACCAGCGGCTTTGCGCTGCCCAGCAGCTGCTTGACCAGATGCGGCACTGCGATGCCCACAAAGGAGATGGGCCCCGCAAAGGCCGTGACACAGGCCGCCAGCAGACTGGAAAGCAGTACCAGCAGCCGGGAAAAACGCTTCACGTTCACGCCCACGCTCTGGGCATAGGCTTCGCCCATCTGGTAGGCGCTCATGGGTTTGGAGAGGCAGAAAGCTGCTGCCAGCGCAGGCAGCACCACCAGTGCCGCCGCCTGTACATTGCCCCAGGTCATGCCGGAAAAGCTGCCCTGTGACCAGTTGTGCAGGTTGACGATGTTGGAGTCCTGCGCAAATGCCACCACGAACTCGGTGACAGCGGAACAGATGTAACCGATCATGACGCCGCAGATGACCAGAATGCTCATGCGTTGCACCCGACGGGCCACCGCCAGCACAAAGGCCATGGCGGCCATAGCCCCCGCAAATGCGGCCAGGATCAGGGTGAGGGAGCTGGTGAGCAGGCCGTGGTTCAGGAACACTACCATCACCAGCGCTACGGCCAGCTTGGCTCCGCTGGAAATGCCCATGACAAAAGGCCCGGCGATGGGGTTGGCAAAAAAGGTCTGCAGCAGATAGCCTGCCGCAGAGAGTGCCGCGCCCAGCAACACCACCATCACGGCCCGGGGCAGGCGCAGCTGAGTGATGATGCCCACCGACAGTGCGTCCTGCCCACGGCCGGTCAGGGCCGCCAGCACGGCACCGGGGGTCAGGGCAACACTGCCCCAGAACAGGTTGGCGGCAAACAGAACCACCAGCGCCAGCGCCAGCAGGAGATAAGAAAACAGATAGCGTTTTTTGCGGGTCATAAGCGGTTCCTTACTCAACGTGAATGAAATACTGCAATCCGTCCGGCGCATCCTCGGTGAACAGACGGTGCAGCTCCAGGATAAAATCGGCCAATTCCATGCTCTGCTGGAAAAAGCTCTGGGCAACGCACCAGACATGCCCATTCTGCACAGCCTTGAAGTCTGCCAGCAGGGAGCACTTGGCCACCAGCTCGTCGGTGGTGGAGACAACGCCCTCAATGGTACTGTTGTAGATCAGGAAGTCGGCGTCCCGTGCACCGGCGTAGAAGTCTTCCAGCGGCAGGTTCATGGTGGAAAGGCTGTTGCCGTTGTCGGCCAGATCGGCAAACACATAGTCGGCCCCGGCCATCTCGATCATGCGGGCCACATAGTCGCCGCCCTTACGCACGTTGGCCAGATTGTTGGCCGAGATAGAAAAGAACGCGCAGCTCTTGCCGGTGGACTGCTGGTCCAGCAGGGGAGCGATGCGCTCCGCCTGTCGGTCAAACACCTGCTGTGCCAGTTCCTCCCTGCCCAGCAGGATGCCGTAGAATTTGATCCACTCCATGCGGGCCAGCGGGCCGCTCTCGTAGCTGGAACGCTCCACCAGCACCGGGATGCCGAAGCGCTCCAGCTGCTCCTTGACCTCCGGGGTGTGGTAGATCATGGTGTTCTCAATGGCAAGACCGCAATTCGCGGCAAGGATCTGCTCGTAGTCCGGGGCGCTGTATTTGCCCGCATAGGCAATGCGCCCGTCCAGCATGGCCTGCCGGGCCTCGTCCAGATACCAGCCCTCGGCGCGGGTGCCGCTCAGGGCGATGCAGTCCAGTGCGTCCAGTGCAAGGAACAGGTCCATCACCGAGGTGGACACCAGATAGAGGTTCTGCACCGGCTGCTGCAAAACGGTCACGCCCTCGGGCACAGTGCGCAGGGTGGCAGCGCCTTCCGGCCGGACAAGGAACTTTGCCTGTGCGTCCGGGATGGTCAGCAGGGTAGAGCCGTCCGCATAGCAGTCGGCGGTAAACTGGGTGGCGTAGTCCAGCGGGTAGGCGTGGTCAAACACCAGCTCGTCCGTATCGGCCGGTGCAGTAGGCGCGGCAGTGCAGCCTGCAAGCGCCAGCACCGCGGCGGGCAGTGCCTTTAAAAATTGAGCGCGGGTCAGCTTCATGGAAGGTTACTCCAAAGTAAAGGTCAGGGTGTATTCGATCTCGTGCGGGGTGCTCATGGCCACCGTGTCGGCGGTCACGGCCAGCGGGGTGCCTAGGGCAGCGACCGGGATCTCAAAGGTGGAGTTGCCCTCGGTGTTGGTGGGCAGGTACTTCTCGCCGTCCACGACCATATAGTCATAGTTGGGGCTGCTCCATGCGATGGTGGCGGTCATCTTGCCGTCGGCCACGGTCAGAGTGGCGGGGCTGTCCACGGTGGCACGGCCGGAGCCGCCCTCCAGTGCCACAGATACGGTGTATTCGCCGTCTGCGGGGGTCTCGGAGGCCTCCTCGGTCTTGGGCTGGGCATTGCGCACGCTCACGGTGTGGTCGTACCAGGTACCCTTGGAGCCCAGAATGGCCAGCGAGAAGTCCTCATCCAATGCGGTGACCGGGATGTCATAGCCGTACACCTCTTCGCTGGTGCCGTCGGAGTAGGTCACAGTGTCGGTGGTGGGCAGCAGCCAGTCCGTTTTGTGGGCCTCGGCATCAGCGGCCAGGCCGGGGTACAGGTTCACGATCTTTTTGGACACCAGGCTGACGTGGAAGGTCATCTTGCCGTCCTTGACGGTCAGGGTGCCTTTGCCGTCGCAGGCCTCGTTGGCATGGAACATGCCGCTGTCGGTATCAAACTCGGCAGTGTATACGCCGTCCGGCAGAGCGGCGGTCTCCGTGACTTCGGATGCGGCGGAACTTGCCGCGCTGGAAGGAGCCTCGGAAGAGACGGCCGACGGAGCGGTGGAAGAAGTGCCGCAGCCTGCCAGAGAAGCAGCCAGCAGCACGGTGACAACGGAAAGGGAAAGCATCTGTTTGCAGCGCATAGAAAAATACCTCAATGTTTCAGAATCAGAAAGGGAGAAACTCCCTGCAGGTTTCAGTATACCACAATCCTGTCAAAAAGAAAAATTGCCCGAAAAGATCACTCCCTTCGGGCAATTTGGCAGTTGTTTTCAGCCGTTCAGAGAATCAAGGGCAGCCTTGGTGTGGGCAACGTACAGCTCCTGAATGGAGGGCACTTCGCCCAGACCGGCGATCTGGCAGTCCACAGACTCAAATGCGCCGGAAGCGTTGAACTGGCTCAGCCAGGAATCCTCGTCGGAACCGGCCATGTCGTTGTTGGCGTGATCGCCTGCCACTACCATCAGGGGACGCAGGACGACCTTGGTGTAACCGGCGGCCTTCACAGCCTCGATCACGTTCTCGCAGGCGGTTTCCTCGGGCTCACCCTCCACGGTGCCGATGAACACATTGTCATAGCCCAGGGTCTGCATGGTGGTCTGCATCTGGCTGTAGCTCACCTTTGCAGTGTGGGAAGTGCCGTGGCCCATGAACACGAAGGCGACCTTCTCGGCAGCGGCGGCGTCCAGGCTCTCGTAACCGGCATCCTTCACGGCGGCCTCGGTCACGGCCTTGGCAACCACTTCCTTGTCGGAGTTGATCACGGTGGCGTCAGAGCCGACCTCGCCCAGCAGGGGCTCAGCCACGGCAACGCTCTCGAACTTGTCGCGGTAGGAGTCGATCATCTCCATCATCTCGTCGTACTCGGCACCGTGCATCAGATGGGTGGGCTGAACGATCAGGTTCTTCACGCCGTTGGCCACAGCGCGGTCCATGGCCTGCTGCATGTTGTCGATCTTCTCGCCGTCACGGGCCTGCACATGGTTGATGATGATCTGTGCGGTAAAGGCGCGGCGCACGCTCCAGTCAGGGTAGGCGGCCTGCAGGGCGTCCTCGATGCCCTTGATGTCCTTCACACGGCTGTCGTTGAAGGAGGTGCCAAAGGAGACCACCAGCAGCTCGTTCTCGCCGATGTTGTCCTCGTTGCGGGCGGCATCCTTGGAAGCATCGCCGGTGTCACGGCCAAAGTAATCGGGGTCAGCATTTTCGCCTTCCACCAGCTCCTTCTGAGCGTCGGTCAAGGCGTCCCAGGCAGCCTTGGCGGCCTCGCACTGGGCGTCGGTGTCATCATTGCGCTCCTGCACATAGATGGCATCGATCAGGTCTGCCACGTTCTTTGCGGCAGTCTCGTCGGCGTCCTCGCCGGATGCTTCGCTGCTGGCAGCGGCAGAAGAACTTGCAGCGCTGGAAGCGGTGCTGGATGCGGCGCCGCCGCAGCCGCTGAGCACACCGGCGCACAGAGCCAGGGCAGTCAGGGCGGCAGCAGCCTTGCGGATGTTGCGTTTTCTCATGATAAATTCCTTTCCTTTTTGTTCGTACAGAACAGTTTGCATCCCCCTGAACAAGGCTCTGAAAGGGCGTTTTCCGCAAACAAAAAAAGGCCTTTCTGCTTGCGGAATGGCAACACAAAAAGACCCATGATCCATAGGCTTTTCGGCACGACCAATTCCTCGTGGTCCGGAGCGGTGCGCTCCTGTACCAACAGCAGGCAGGTTTCCTGACTGAAAGATCTGCGCCCGCCGCCGCCTTCCCAAAGCAACGCTTCAGTGGCCGGTGCCAGAAGCACCCGGGCCGCGGGCTTCCTTATCACAGTGACGAGATCGTGCGGGATTTGCACCCGCTTCCCTTTTAACGTT
>ENA-OWRC01001527-OWRC01001527.1-human-gut-metagenome-genome-assembly--contig:-NODE-1527-length-22261-cov-12.010763_pt1 | contig 22261 bp, 9 predicted proteins | sample MGYA00248268_ERZ651895 | MGnify/ENA primary metagenome ERZ651895 (study PRJEB26924, sample SAMEA4378242) | human gut metagenome | biome: human gut; feature: human-associated habitat; material: faeces...
TCTAGTATATCAGATGAACATGTCTTTTGTGTTGCACTTCATTTTACAATAGGGCTATGTTTTATTTAAATTAGTAATATTAATCATTTTGCTTTCCTTTGACGAATAGAACCTTTTGAAATTTTGACAAACTAATGCTCTCACCAATAGGTTTACCATCAAGTTCCACCCATGCATATGCATTAAAAGAGGAAGTTTTAAAATCTGAAACCCAATCTGGAGAACGTCTTGTTATAGCGAAGGTACCTTTCACTATAATTGTAGTTTATCAATATATATTCGGAAAAAAATCAGAGTTAATAGTTTTACATATTTTTAATTAAAAAATATTCTGAGATAGTCTTTAAACATCTGATTTTAGATAAGAAATAATCCACAAAAAAATCTCAAGTGCACAAGGCAACTTGAGATTTTCTTTCTGTCTGGGCATGCCTGAGTCTTTCAGGGCTTTATATTATTTGTCCTTTTGATCTTTGTGATCTTTTTTATTTTTCTTTTTACGTCCGTTGCGGCCAAGTCCTAGACCTGTTACCGATACGGTGAAGCCTGCGATATTGATGGTTTCTTCAATCTTACCTTTGCTTGCTTCTTCCTCATTTGAGAGATTAATTGGCATCTTGTGTTTAGAGCCTTTACCCTCGGCTTGGCTTGAAACAGGTGCTTCAAAGTCATCGCCTGGTCCATAAGTGACTGGTCCGTCATGAGCTTCCACTTGCTCTTCGACTTGGTCGAGAACTTCTAGGTCTTGGATTTCTTCAACAAGGATATCGTCTGCCTTGTCTTCCTTAGGTTTACCGTTAATATCGCCTGTAAGCGGGATATAAATAACGGTTTCCTCAAGGTTACGTTGACCTACTGTCTTGCCTTCAACCTTGTCCTTATCAGCGCTGTAGCCTTCTACTTCAGGAGTGATGACTGTTTCAAACTGACCTTTATTTGAAGTCCAGTAGCTTGAACCAAGCTCTTCACCTGTAACCTTATCAATAGTCAAACTACGTGTCCATTGAGCAGTTTGGATGTTATTGGCAGGAAGTTCTGCTTGTCCATCGCTAGATGTGTAGAGAACTGTGAAGGTTACGTCTTTGATGTAGCTTTCGCGTTCTGGCCATTTGGCACCATCAGGATTTGCTGGGTTGATTGGTGTACCAGCTTCTTGGATGTTATCTGGACCTACTTGAACGGTACCATGACGAAGGGTAACCATGAAGTTTTGGTCAACATGTGAATCGCCATCAAAGATCACACCGTTTGTGAAGCCATCCGCAAGAAGGGTATAACCACGGTCGCTATAGTACTTGATACGTTCGATTGTAGAGTATTCAATCACTTCGCCTGATTTACCAAGCAAGTCAACCACTTCAAGTTTCTTACGTGTTGTACCGTCAACATAAGTGACTGTAGCTTTCTGAGCATCCTTGAGGTAAGTAACCACTTCCATGATTTCAGGAGTTTCCACAGAAACATCTGTCATTTCAGCGACTTCCATACGGTCTGGTGTAAATCCGACAACCTCTGGTGAAGGAACAGCTGAGAAGCCAGCTTGAGTACTTGACCATGCTTCATAATTGATAGCACCTGTCACAAGGTTAACATTAGCCAAACGTTTGAAATCAAGAACTTCAACGTAGTCGTCGCTAGCCAAGCCACCTTCTTCGAAGACATACTGGATAGTACGTGTCACATCGGCACGGTTTTCAAGCATCTCTACGCTATTTGGCCAAACTGGGCTATTCACATCGTTTGGATCTACGACTTCACCTGCAACTGGTGCTGGCATATCTGGGTCGATGAGAACCAAACGTTCACGAAGAACCACTTCGAAGACTTGATCAAAGTCAGAATCACCGTTGTAAGTGTGGTCAAAGGCTTCTGCATAACCATCGTTGACAAGTTCATAACCTTGTTTGAGCAAGTTTGCGATTTGTTCATCAGTAGAGTAGTCAATCTTCTCACCTGAGCTTCCGACAACAACATCACGAGTCAATTCTGACTTATCAAGCTCATTCATGTAAAGGATAATGGCATTTTGCTCATCCTTAGCATAAACCACGTTGGTATCTTGACCTGGGTGTTCTGGAGTAATAAAGGCCTTTTCAGAAATGTAACCAAGAACATCTGGAACGACTGTTTCCATAGCCATGGTTGGATCTTCAGGATCGTTGTTGTAGCTTGGAGTAGGTGCATTTTCGATTGGTGTACCATACTCATCTACTGGAATAATCTTACCAAGTTCTGTGTAAGTAACAGTATCTTCCACTTCTGGAAGGTCTGGGCAAACTTCAAGACCACCAGCTTGACGTTTATCTGCATAGAATCCTTCAACTACTGGAACTTCTACAACATCATAAGTGAAGCTGTCTTGATCCCAAGTGCTTGTTTGTTCCACTTGGTTAAACTTACCATGGAAGCTGAAGCTATCTTGAATGTTGATAACTGGATCTTTGTAGCCTGCACCTTGGAAGGTAACCGTTTGTTTCGTATCTTGCGTGATATCATCCAAGATTGGTTCGTAAACCAAGGTTTGGTCCATGCTGAGGTCAATTGGCAATACCAATTCACTTTCAGCTTGGTAGCCAGCAACTTGTGGTGCTGGTGTTTCAATAACTTGCGTAGCATCTTGAGGATCATTAGCATAATGAACTGGCTCTGCATCCGCGATTGGATTACCAAAGGTATCAACAGGGATAATCTTACCGAGTTCTTTATAGACAACACTGTCTGTAGCTTCTGGTTTATCAGGTGTAACAATCTGCATACCAGACACTGCCTTGTCCGCATAGTAACCTTCGATAACTGGGACATTAACCTTAGCATAGGTATGGCTGTCTTGATCCCAAGTGTAAGTGTCTTCTGCTTGATTGTACTTACCAGTGAAAGTAAAGTCAGACTGGATATTAACAGACGGTGTTGCTTCGCCAGCTCCTTTGAAGAAGACCGTTTGCAAGGTTGGTTGCGTTACATCTTCAAGGATTGGAGCGTACTCAACAAGAATATCGTCTGTCAAGCTCTCAGGCATGACACTTTGTTGCATTGGACGGTAACCCGGAATGTGAGGAACAAGTGTCTCACTAACCTTAGTTGGGTTATTGGCATCGTTGTTGAAGGTTGGCGTTGGAACGTTTGGAATCAGGCGTCCATTCGCATCAATAGGAATAATCTTACCAAGTGGAACGTAGGTAATGGTTTCTTCGATGTTATCTTCAGTAACCTCTCTACCTTTAACTTCTACTCTATCTGCAAAATAGCCTAAAACAACTGGTGCATAGATGTCATAATACTTGGTCTTGTTTGGTGACCATTCTGTCTCATCAACAAGCTCACCTGTAACCTTGTCAAAGGTAAGGGTACGGACCCAATAAGCCTTTTGCACATCGGCATCCGGCAAATCCGCATTGCCATCGGTACTCTTGTAAAAGACTGTGAAGCTTACTTCTTTCTCGTAAGCATACTTAGATGGCCACTTTGGTCCATCTGGATTATTAGGATTGATTGGAGTATCTGGGACTTGTTCATGGTCAGGCCCTATCTTGGCAACATCGTGTTGCAAGAGGACAAACCACTCTTGATCATCAATATCCTTGTCATCAAAAATGGCATCTTTAGGGAATTCGTCCTGAATCAAGTCATATCCCATGTCCTTGAAAGTCTTGATACGTGTTGCTGTTCCGTATTCAATCGCTTCACCCAATTCACCGGTCAACTGGTCACTAACCAAGTAAGCTCCGGTAGTTTCATCAATATAAGTGATGCTGGCTTTCTTGAAAATTTTACGATACACAACCGGAGTATCCCCTCCTGGTTTGTTCGGTACTACACTTTTAATATCTGTCATATAATCTTGAACAGCTGGTGTTGCTGTCTCACCCGCCTTTCGTGGATCTTTTTTGTTATTGTTATACTGCTTAGTCAAAGCACCTGGAATATATTCCCCATCTTCTGTCACAGGGATAATGCGTCCCAATTTCCTATAGGTCACATGTTCCGTTACCGTTGGCACATAGGGTGTGACAACGTTAAAACCCGCTTCCTTTTGGTCAGCGAAATAGCCCTGGACAACTGGTACCGGTATCTTAGGATAGGTATAACTGTCCTTGTCCCATTCGATTAAACCAGTCTTCCTATCTCTAGTTCCCGTAAAGACATGTTTTTCCATGACTTCAGAATCTGGAGTTTGCGAATCCGCTCCTTGAAAAATAATCTCTTGCTTAGATGGGATCCTCACGGTTTCCGATTGAGCATGATTATCAAAGAGAGCTTCATCAGCTCTAGCAAAATCTAATGGAGAGGGGGCACGGTGGTCAGAGTGACGTTTTGGTCTAGTCAATAATTTAGAAAGATCTATAGTATCAACTAAATCAGTATTCCCTGATCCGTGTGCGACATGCTTTTCGGCAGTTCTTGCTGCTGCTTCAGTCGCATCTTCCCTATAGGCTCTCAAAAATACTCCCCCTTTCTTCTTTTTATGAGAAATAAAATCCTATACTTGCCAAGTTCTCATGGAAATCTTTTCTATTAAGATTTCATTTTCCCTCAGAGAAGCTAACAAGCTTTTATCAAAAAATTAAATTTTTTGATATCTCTTATATATACTATAATACGAGAATCGAATTTTTACAAGTAAGGTGTAAGAACTTTAATCATTTTAACCCCCAAGTGAAAAAATAGCGTTTTAATGTGTAATATCTATCAAATGTTTTATGAAAGTGACATCAAAATGAGATTACACCGATATGATAAATGACGAATCTTTAATGGAGTTTTTTCTACCTAAAGACACTCTCTTAAGAAATACACTATAAACTATCACAACTACTTCTCATCTTTGAAAGGCTAGAACCTTACCTTAGATTATAAGGAAAGAACCTAAGAGAATGGCACAGAAAAAGTCTGTGCCTGGCCCTCAACTATGAAATGCTAAGAGTTAACTAGCATTGCTTTTAGTATAGAATGACTTTGATGCTTCATCAATAGATTGGAACCATTTAATGAGACTCCCTAGTTTCTCAACTTTCACGTATTAAGTTGTAAATAATTAATAACTTTTTTTGCATGATGACTTATTCAAGGGATTGCAGATGTAACGACCACTGTCAGACTATTATGACTAACTCAAAATAGTTTTAAAATCACTAGTTTCAGTCATCACCAAATCCTTAACGAAATCCAAACATGCCATAAAAACCGAGACTACTGTCTCGGTTCATACAGTTTAGAAACGATTAAATTTGACCTCGGCCTTCACCGTCAAAGTAAACCCACCATCCTGGACTCACTTCAACCCAACGGTTGACAGCCATTTCACCTGAATTTGGATCAAAGTAACGAACAACACCGTTCACGCGAACCAAATGACCTTTGATTTGTTTACCATTGTTATCAAAGAGGAGGTTTTGACCATTGATATTAACCATGCCTTTGACAGCATTACCATTACCATCGAAGTAATACCAGCTACCATCAATTTCGTGGAATCGATTACGGTAAAGCTCACCTGAGTTTACATCATAGTAACGAAGGTTGCCATCTACGTTTGCCAAAGCACCTTTGACCTGACGGCCATTTTGATCAAAGTAGAGGTCTTGACCATTGATGTTTTGTGAACCTTTTACAGCCGTACCATCATTATTGAAGTAAGCCCAAACACCTGGTTCGATTTCTGCGAATCGGTTACGAGCCATCTCACCTGAGTTAGCATCATAGTAACGGATAGCACCATTCTCGTTAACAGTGCGCCCTTTAACTTGGACACCATTGTTGTCGAAGAAGAGTTCTTGACCATTGATGTTTTGGTGACCTGTCACACGTTTACCATTACCATCATAGTATGCCCAAACGTTATTACCAATTTGTACGAATTGGTTACGGCCTGATGCATTATTATTGTTATCTGGTTTTGGATCTTGTTTACCATTTGCATTCAAGACACCGTTTTGGTCGTAGTAGAATACTTGACCTCTACGGTTTTGACGATAACCATCACGCAATTGCACACCATTAGCGAGGAAGAAGTATTGTTTACCATCGATAGTCTTTTCTCCGACTGCCATGCGACCTGAGTTATCAAAATAGTAAACATTTCCGTCGTTATCTTTGATGAAGGCATTCTTAGCATATTGGCCATTGTTATAACGGTATCTTACAGAGAAGAGACGTTTTTCAAACTTACCACTGCCGTCACCATTTTGATTATCTCCATTTGTTGATTGGTTGCTTCCTACTACTTTTGGAAGACTAACCTTACCGCCATTTGTACCGTAGTAACCGTTGAGGCCATTCTTAAGTACGTACTCTGAGCCACGGTCAAGAATGTTAGTACCATTCATGTATTTAGCAGACCACTTTGTAATCTTCTCATCAGTTGTCATGCGTTTACCAGTAGAGATTTGAACGCGGTCAAAAATTTGTGGGTAGAGACGTTTCAATTCATCAAGGAAGGCACCACCATATTTACCTTGGTAGTCATTACCAAAGGTACGTGTTTTAGCAGCGTAGAGGCTATGATCGATGATTGCACCATCTTTAGTTTCACCATAGTTATTAACACGAGTTGCAGTAACCACTTCATCACCTGGAAGGTTGTAGATTTGGTCTGGAACCCAGTCAGCAATCGCTGAGATACCTACAGCGTGGAGTGATTTAAGAGCTGCTTTCAAGTCAGCCAATGAACCGTACTTATTGTCCTTACTCATACCAATATCATAACGGTCTGTAAAGGCATAACCATTTTGGATTACTGAGTCAAGGAAGCTACCGTCATCACTTGAAACGTACTGTGGTGCAAATTCGAATGATGTGATACCCCATGATTTGAAGAGGTTTGCATTTTCAGCAATCTTCTTATTAGTGTATTGTGATGGATTTTGAACGAAGTCTTGGAAGTTAGAGAAACCTTCGTAGATAACTTGTGAATCAAGGGCAGCATTTGATTCGTAAACCAAACCACTGCTGTTCTTTTCTTTACTTGGTGCTACACGCACGTCTTGATTTTCAGAAGCACCTACTGGTACCCAAACGGCAAGGTAACCATCAACTTGAGGGTTACGGATACCACGAATTTCATTTGCACTAAATGTCAAATTACCGTTGCCATCAGTGTATTTAACAATACCGTTAGCATCGCTGTCATTCAAGTAAGTAGCCACACCATCGTTTGTTGTCAAAAGCAATGGACGATAAGCTTGGTTACGGTGAGCCGCACCCATGTTAATTGTCAAGTTGCTTGTCAAACGAAGGGCAGGTTGGTTTGAAACGATAACTGCCATACCTTGGTTACGTGTCTCTGCCGTACCAGTATCAGAAGCACTGTTAGCCCCTGTACCATAACGTACAGATGTCAAGACACCTGCAGCATCCCAACCATTAGTATTACCATAACCGATGTAGTTAACCTTCATATCTTGACCACCGGCTGCATAGCGGATACGGCCTTTCAAGAGGGTTTCGATAGCATCATAATATGGTGATTTTTGAGCCATATATTGACCATCATCTGTGTACATGTCTCCATAGTAAACACGTGGCACAGTGTCCTTATGCGTAAGCATCAAGGCATATGCTGATGGGATGTTATATTGTGTGTATTGCTTGTTAGCACTACGCATGTCTTTGTTGTAGATTTCAAAGGCTTTCTTCATTTCATCAAGCGTGAAGGTATTCCCTGTTGATTGAGGGTTGATTTCATTTTTGATGATTTGACCAATGATTGATTGTACCTCTGAATCGTGAGCACGAACAAAGGCGTAGTTAGCCATGCGTTTAGAGTTTTTACCACTTTCAGAACGGTCATTCAAACTATTTGAAATGAGTGGTTCAACCCCTGAGCGGTTACCAATTGGACGCAAGAGTGAATATACCAATGCTAAGTGCATAGGGTCATCCATTGGCAATTGGGCACCTTTAGTGTCTTCATTGTAATAGGCATCGTTGTGAGACCATGCTTCCAAGATAGACAAGTGTTTAATGGCTTGATCTTGACTTTGATCAGCACCATATTTAGCTTTGAAATAATCTGAAGCAATTTGGAGAAGGTCAGCATTGACATTATCCACGGCATCGACACGAACACCATCGAAGTTTTCATCTTCAGAACCACCAGTAATAGTACCGATGTTCATGATGTAGTGGAGCCAGTTCAACTGCTCAGCCTGAACCGCTGGATTTGAGTTGTCAATATCATTTGCCAACAAGAACTCGAAACCACCGTTACTTGTATCCTTAGTATACTTAGGATTGTGTTTACCTGTTTGACTAGTTGGTGTGCGGTTCAAAAGACGATAATCTGAGTTAGCATGGCTTGTACGACTATCGTTGTTATAGAGAAGGGCACCACCTTGCAAGTGGTCATTATTATCAAGGTTTTCAGAAGTTGAATTCCAACCTGGTTGGGTCTTCACGAAATTTTTGATAGTTGTACGCAACCAGTCAGTGTTACCTTCACGCGCAATACGTTCTTCAATACGCTTTTGAACTTCAAGTGCTGCTTGGTCCATTTGGGTTTGTGAGCTGAATGACGTATAGGTCTGATTGGTACCGAGACCTTGCTCCTTCATGTAGTTGAGGTAGCTCGCTTGGATAGCCTTGCTTGGCCACCAAACTGTAAGCAATGGACGTTTGTCATTTTCAGTTGAGGCAGTCCACTCTTTACCATCTTTCAAGATTTCTTTTGGACGGTACCATGTGTTGGCAGTGAAGTAACCATCAACAAGTTCGATATCTTTATCAGTTGTACCGTAAAAGGCATTTTTATCACCATTTACAGTAACGTTTGTGTTTGTGCTGTCAGCTGATGAACCTGTTCCACCGTTCTTATCGAAACGGTATTCTTTTTGGTTAGACAATTCACCAGTTTCAGCGTTAAAGTATTGGCTTCCACCGATACGTTCAAGAACATAGTTCTTACGAATAGTGCCATCATCTTCAACGTAGTATTGTTTTCCATTAATAGTTTTGATGTGGCTTGGACCATCAGTTACGACATTATTAGTTGCTGGAAGGTCGTTATTTACTACTGTGACAGTATTGTTGGCATTATTTGTATTGCCGTTAACTGGGGTAGCACGACGGCCTCCTGTAGGACCACGGCGAGCACCAGTCGCACGACGTTCAGTTGTCGCTGCGCGATCAGTAACTGTTGTTGTGTCAGTTGTAGTATTGTTATTTGTTGTATCAACAGCTGTATCATTGGTTGCTGTTGTATCGTTTGTAGTTGCCGCACGATCAGTACCGACAGTCGCTACCGTATCAACAGCATTCGCTGCAACTGTATTTGTTGTATCAGTTGTCAAATCGAAAGTTGCTGTTGGAGTTGCTTGGTCAGTTGCGACATCGTTTGTCGCTGCAACTGCTGTAGTTGGATCCTGAGCAGCCGTTGTATCGTTAGATACAGTACCCGTATCAACAGTAATATCGGGGATGGCTACAGTAGCATCCGTATGTTCGTCTGCCTGAACGACACCGTCGTTAGTTCCTAAAGAAACCGCTGAGACTGCACCGAGAGACAAACCTGTCACTGCGATGGTTACCCATTGTTTCTTAACTTTGTGCATTTTATAATGTACTTTTTTGTCCATAATAAAAAGACTCCTTTTTCCCATTTATAGCTTCATTCTAAATCATTGAAAGCTTTTTTTCAATAAGATTCGATAAATTTTCATAATTTTTAGAAAAGTCCTTTTGTTGTTTTAATAATATTAGTTTTTGATGAGTATTTAGAAATATAAAATATTCATTTTTTATCGTTGAGGGAAAGAGAATTGGGAAACTATAGCTATTTAGAATTATTCTTGATAAGCTTTTTTGCTTTTAACCTTAATCCAAGAGAATCTAATGGAAAAAGACCAGATTCTTAAGACTTCTCCTCTTGAAACACTTAAAAACACTAACTTAAGCAATATATCAGGCTGTAGAGATGATGTCTTTTTTAGGATAATTTCTCATACTGAAAATAAATTCTAACTATCTAAGCCATTCACTACTTACTGAGCTGTAAGAGGAAGTTATAGATTATCTCATGCGTCAGGAAGAGGTTGAAAATATTACCCTCAAGGCTATTGCCAATGAACTCTTTATTTCTTCTTCTACTGTTATCCGTGCTTGCAAGAAACTAGGTTACCAGACCTATAATGAACTACGGTATGACCTGCGTTTATCAAAAGAACTTAAGAAGAATCAAGCCAAATTAGAACATAACTCCTTTGAACAACTCAAAGAACAACTCCACGTCGAGTTCGAACATACCTTATCCATCCTCTCAGAGCAAGATTTCCAAAGCTTTGCAGATAAGATTCTTGAGGCTAGACGTATTTTCTGTATCGGCGTGGGATCTAGTTACATGCCTATGACCGACTTCAACCGCAAATTGAAACTGATCAACATTTGGACCAACGATTATTTTGAACAATTCAGTATTGAACGTATTAAAGTTATTGTGACACCTCAGGACGTCATTATCGTCTTCTCACTCGGTGGAAAAAGCAAGGATGTCAATAACAGTATCTTACAAGCCAAAAGACATGGGGCAACTGTCTTAACTATTACTACTTTAGGCAATCACCTACTTTCTAAAATCAGTGATCACATGATTTTTGTCTATGATGCCCCAAAAAACGTGAAAATCTGCGTTCGCATTAGATGTTCAATTTGGTTGGAAACTTGTTATTTGAAGTCATTCTAACAGAGCAACAACGTCGCTCATCCAGGTAAAATGTAATACTAAATTAGGAGGTCAGTTAAAGCTGACCTCCTTTTTATTGTTGCTGTTTGTTTTTGAAACTTTCACAACATCTCCAAATCAAAAAACACCTCCTAGCTAGACTGCATATCTAACATGAAGGTGTTTTTTACTGTGCTTATCTGAGCATTGTAAAGACTATTACAATCCTAAAATACTAATAATCTTCGTCCTCTTCTTCATCTTTCTTCCGTTTGGCAAGAAAGGCAAGACCAGTTGCCGTCGCTAAGGCACCGAAGAGTGTAGCTAACGACGATTCAGTTTCTCCAGTCTTCGGAAGTTGTTTGGCTTCAGTATGATCCTTAGGAGACATACTTTCAGAGCTTGAAGCACTAGCTACAGACGTAGGTGATGAATCACTAGCACTGATTGACACACTTTGAGATGCAGAGATACTTGCACTCGTTGAGGCACTCTGTGACGCTGATGTACTTGCGGATTCTGATGCACTTGTTGATGCACTTTGTGATGCACTTGTACTTGCCGATTCACTAGCGCTGGATGAGGCACTCTGTGACGCACTGATACTTGCTGAAGTTGAAGCACTTACTGATAGAGAAATCGAGGCCGATACTGACACACTAATCGAATCAGAAACAATAACACTATTAATATCAACACTGTCAAGGGAGTGGATCGCAGGTTCTCCCATACTTGTGATAACTGAGCTTGATGCCGACGTACTTGCAGACTCACTCGCACTTGTTGATGCACTCATTGACGCTGACGTACTTGCGGATTCTGATGCACTTGTTGATGCACTTTGCGATGCTGACGTACTTGCGGATTCACTCGCACTCGTTGAGGCACTCATTGAAGCTGAAGTACTTGCTGACTCGCTGGCGCTGGTTGAGGCACTCATCGACGCTGACGTACTTGCTGACTCGCTCGCACTTGTTGATGCACTTTGCGATGCTGAAGTGCTGGCTGATTCTGATGCACTTGTTGATGCACTCATTGAGGCACTGGTACTTGCGGATTCACTAGCACTTGTTGACGCACTCTGTGACGCTGAAGTACTTGCCGATTCACTTGCACTGGTTGAAGCGCTCATCGACGCTGACGTACTTGCCGATTCGCTCGCACTTGTTGAGGCACTCTGTGACGCTGAAGTACTTGCAGATTCTGAAGCACTGGTTGAAGCGCTCATCGACGCTGATGTGCTGGCTGATTCGCTCGCACTTGTTGAAGCGCTCATCGACGCTGAAGTACTTGCCGATTCACTGGCACTTGTTGAAGCACTCATGGATGCTGAAGTACTTGCCGATTCACTGGCACTCGTTGAAGCACTTTGCGATGCTGAAGTGCTGGCTGATTCTGAAGCACTCGTTGAAGCGCTCATCGATGCAGATGTACTTGCTGACTCACTGGCACTTGTTGAGGCACTCATCGATGCTGACGTACTTGCTGATTCGCTCGCACTTGTTGAGGCACTCATGGAAGCCGAGGTACTTGCGGATTCTGAAGCACTCGTTGATGCACTCATCGACGCTGACGTACTTGCTGATTCAGACGCACTCGTTGAAGCGCTCATGGAAGCACTTGTGCTTGCTGATTCGCTAGCACTTGTTGAGGCGCTCATGGATGCACTGGTACTTGCTGACTCACTCGCACTTGTTGAGGCACTCATGGATGCACTTGTGCTTGCTGATTCGCTTGCACTTGTTGAGGCGCTCATGGATGCTGACGTACTTGCTGACTCTGATGCACTCGTTGAAGCGCTCATCGACGCACTGGTACTTGCTGACTCACTCGCACTTGTTGATGCACTCATGGAAGCACTGGTACTTGCGGATTCACTGGCGCTGGTTGAAGCGCTCATGGACGCTGACGTACTTGCTGATTCTGATGCACTTGTTGAAGCACTCTGTGACGCTGACGTACTTGCGGATTCTGACGCACTTGTTGAGGCGCTCTGTGACGCTGAAGTACTTGCCGATTCACTGGCACTTGTTGAGGCACTCATGGATGCTGAAGTACTTGCTGACTCGCTCGCACTTGTTGAGGCACTCATCGATGCTGACGTACTTGCCGATTCGCTCGCACTTGTTGAGGCGCTCTGTGACGCAGATGTACTTGCGGATTCTGATGCACTTGTTGAAGCGCTCATGGAAGCACTTGTACTTGCTGACTCTGAAGCACTTGTTGAAGCGCTCATTGAGGCGCTTGTACTTGCGGATTCACTGGCGCTAGTTGAAGCACTCATTGACGCGGACGTACTTGCCGATTCGCTCGCACTTGTCGATGCACTCATCGACGCACTGGTGCTTGCAGATTCACTGGCGCTAGTTGAAGCACTCATTGACGCGGACGTACTTGCCGACTCACTGGCGCTGGTTGAGGCACTTTGCGATGCGCTAGTACTTGCGGACTCTGAAGCACTTGTTGAAGCGCTCATGGACGCGGACGTACTTGCCGATTCAGATGCACTTGTTGAGGCACTCATGGATGCTGAAGTGCTGGCTGATTCAGATGCACTTGTTGAGGCACTCATGGATGCTGACGTACTTGCTGACTCACTCGCACTGGTTGAAGCACTCATCGATGCCGACGTACTTGCGGATTCACTGGCGCTAGTTGAAGCACTCATGGACGCGGACGTACTTGCCGATTCAGACGCACTCGTTGAGGCACTCATGGATGCTGACGTACTTGCCGACTCACTGGCGCTGGTTGAGGCACTTTGCGATGCGCTTGTACTTGCGGACTCTGAAGCACTTGTTGAAGCGCTCATGGACGCTGAAGTACTTGCCGATTCGCTAGCACTTGTTGAGGCGCTCTGTGACGCACTGGTACTTGCGGACTCACTGGCGCTGGTTGAAGCGCTCATCGACGCTGATGTACTTGCGGACTCGCTGGCGCTGGTTGAGGCACTCATGGAAGCACTGGTACTTGCGGATTCTGATGCGCTCGTTGAGGCACTCATGGATGCTGACGTACTTGCTGATTCGCTGGCGCTGGTTGAAGCGCTCATCGATGCACTGGTACTTGCGGACTCTGAAGCACTTGTTGAAGCACTCATCGACGCACTGGTACTTGCCGATTCTGATGCGCTAGTTGAGGCACTTTGCGATGCTGAAGTGCTGGCTGATTCAGATGCACTTGTTGAAGCACTCATGGAAGCTGATGTACTTGCGGATTCGCTCGCACTTGTTGAAGCGCTCATGGATGCTGACGTACTTGCGGATTCTGACGCACTTGTTGAGGCGCTCTGTGACGCTGAAGTACTTGCCGATTCACTGGCACTTGTTGAGGCACTCATGGATGCTGAAGTACTTGCTGACTCGCTAGCACTTGTTGAGGCACTCATCGATGCAGACGTACTTGCCGATTCACTGGCACTTGTTGAGGCACTTTGCGATGCTGAAGTGCTGGCTGATTCTGATGCGCTCGTTGACGCACTCATTGAGGCAGACGTACTTGCTGACTCACTGGCGCTAGTTGACGCACTCATCGACGCGGACGTACTTGCTGACTCGCTAGCACTTGTTGAAGCGCTCATTGAGGCAGACGTACTTGCGGATTCGCTAGCGCTTGTTGACGCACTCATAGATGCGGACGTACTTGCCGATTCTGAAGCACTTGTTGAGGCACTCATTGATGCCGATGTACTTGCTGACTCGCTCGCACTTGTTGAAGCGCTCATGGATGCTGACGTACTTGCTGATTCGCTGGCACTTGTTGAGGCGCTCATTGACGCTGATGTACTTGCGGATTCGCTAGCGCTGGTTGAAGCACTCATGGACGCTGACGTACTTGCGGACTCTGAGGCGCTCGTTGATGCACTCATCGATGCTGAAGTACTTGCGGACTCTGATGCACTTGTCGATGCACTTTGCGATGCACTGGTACTTGCTGACTCACTGGCACTTGTTGAGGCGCTTTGTGACGCAGATGTACTTGCCGATTCGCTCGCACTTGTTGATGCACTCATTGATGCAGACGTACTTGCCGATTCTGATGCGCTCGTTGACGCACTCATAGATGCGGACGTACTTGCGGATTCTGATGCGCTCGTTGACGCACTCATAGATGCGGACGTACTTGCGGACTCGCTCGCACTTGTTGAAGCACTCATTGATGCAGACGTACTTGCGGATTCGCTAGCGCTGGTTGAGGCACTCTGTGACGCGGACGTACTTGCCGATTCTGAAGCACTTGTTGATGCACTCATTGATGCCGATGTACTTGCGGATTCGCTGGCACTTGTTGATGCACTCATGGATGCTGACGTACTTGCGGATTCTGAAGCACTTGTTGAAGCGCTCATCGATGCAGACGTACTTGCTGACTCTGAAGCACTTGTTGAAGCGCTCTGTGAGGCACTTGTACTTGCTGACTCGCTAGCACTTGTTGATGCACTCATGGAAGCCGAGGTACTTGAGGATTCGCTGGCGCTGGTTGAGGCACTTTGTGACGCCGACGTGCTGGCTGACTCACTGGCACTCGTTAATGCGCTGTGTGAAGCTGAAACACTTTCAGAGGTTTTTTCAGATTCACTTGTCGACATACTTTCCGAAGCACTGGTACTTGCAGATTCCGAGGCACTCGCTAAGGCACTCATTGACGCTGATGTTTTTGCGGATTCACTGGCGCTGGTTGAGGCTGACATACTATCCCTATTAGGGGTAACTGTATAGGGTACCTCCAATTCATAAGTGCTACTAAGGCCTGTTCCGTCAGGTAAGGTTGTAAATCTAACAGAATAAGTGAATCGTCCAGGAGTACTAATATCTGGTAAGTCTGAGCTGACAAAATTTGCAGATAAGATGGCCGATTGTGAAACCGAATCTGCACTATACCATTCACTTGGCGTATAGCTATTATAATAATCCTCATCATCAACATCTTGTTCAAATGTATGAGAAACACCCTTCACCTCGATAACTTTATGTTTCAGAGTAGTTGTACTCACCAACAACTCTGAACTATTTGAAGTTGTCCCATAACGACCAACATCATAGGTTCGGGTAATCGTATAGTTAAATTCACCTGCCGTTGCCGTTGACAATGGCAGAGTTGTCGTTGTTGAAGATGTAGAGTTATTGGTCCATTTGGTTGTGTAAGATTGGTCTGTCACATCAGATGTGAGATACGCATCTGCATTTGAACCATTGTGAAGATTTTGACCTTTAAAATCATAAATAGGTGTTTTAGCCTCAATCTTAGGTAAAACCTTATAATTCACATTAACGGTTTGCACAGAACCATCTGAATAGGTTACTTTTGCAACAGCTGTTTGATTCCCCGAAGTAGTCGTTGAAATCGGTGTTGACCAAACCAGACTATAACCAGAGGCTGCAGGTGTTGTGCTTTCATTTGAAGCGACCGTCACAAATTTACTTACATCAGAAAGATCCGAAGCTGTTTCACCCTGCAACGTGTACACAGTTGTTGCTTTGGCAGAGGCTGTGTAAATTTCGTTTTGTCTGATTTTATGGAAAGCATAGGTAATTCCTTGGTTACCTGTAACAACTTTCACAGTATTACCAAAAAGATAGCCCTTAGCCGTAGAAACGTTTGTTGCTTTTAGCGTATAACCACTAATAGCAAGGTATTCTCCCAAATCTACATTTGTCCCAGGAGTTTTCTGAATCAACACTTCATCTTTTCCAGGAATATCTTCCCCAGTGTCTGCATCGATGAATTTCACCGTAATGTAGGCACCCTGAGCTGAATAGTCAAACTTCTCCAATTGGAATTGCTGTAAATTATAACCGGAACCCGTCGAGCCAAAGAGCGCAAAGGCCATTTCATCAGGATAGCCAGCATTTTGTAACAGGCTTCTGCTCTTATTCTCGTTTTTTATGACACTTGCATTTGGATGTCCAAGAACTTCCATGTCACCATTAACAGCTATGGAATCATAGTTTAGATTCATAGACCAAGTTTGTCCATTATAGGTGACCGTCATCACCTTGGTATCCCCATCATAGACAACCTTATAGTCCTTCAATGAATTATCTGTTGGGCCTTCCCCATTTAGCTTCTTAATGGTACGGATAACAGGGTAAACAGAACCCTTGGCATCATTTCTAGATCCATTATAGTTATAAGTAAAGCCTCCAAAAGCTCCCTTTTGATACCCTGAATACTTAGGATCGGCTGAAGCTTTATTATTCGGTAATGGGTTACCCGTATTATGCCAAGTATCTAGTTTGAAACCGAAAGAACCTTTGAGGTTATCTCCTCCCATCCCAAGACTGGCACCTGATCCATTACCGTTGGCATTTCCGATTTCTCCGATGGCACCTGTTGAGAATACCGCAGCGATTCCATCGCCACCATCATGACCGTTTTTAGGGCGCCCTTCATAAGCCTCTCCGAGGTTGATTTTTCCTGTGAGAGTGAAACTTTCGTTCATATCAATCTTCGTGTTCAGGGTATAGGCACCTGCCTGACTTGGCGCACTTGGCGTCAAGGTCAAAATCCCATTACTTAAAGAGGCATCTCCAGTTGTTTTAAAGTAGGTGGATTGATTCTTATTGGTTACAATCAAATGCGCCTTAGGATCATAGGTTGCATTTCCCAATGAAGCATTTGTATCGTAGGATGCACGTAAGGTATTGGCAGCAGTAATCCGTGCACCATTTCGGTAATCACGAGCACCAGAACTTGCGCGTAACACTGTATTGACCACGGTATTACGGGTTCTAGTAGCTTCAGAGATAAGGGCGTTGAGGTCAGCATTCGGATCTCTCAAAGCATTTTGAATCGCTTCAATCGTAGCATTTCCTTTTAGAAGGGCACTTTCCGCTCCTTCACGATTGCCTAGTCTTCCTAGATAAGTTCCAATTTCAGTAGACAGTGAGTTAAGCTTGGCTTCCTGCTCTTGACGCTTCTTATCCGCCTCAATACTCACCGCCACAGCAGTATTAGCTACTGCTGTAGCTTCTGAAGCTACTTCTGCTGCTTGTGCTGAGACTGTCGGTACTGACGCTCTTGTTGTTAAATCTGATAAACGTGATGTCTCATTAGTGTCTAAGCCTTCTGAACGCATTGAGACTGCACCACTCTCAGACCCCGTCTGACTCGTAGCAGTAACATGACTACTTGATGTCTCACTGGCATGCCCTGTCGCTTTTGAACCACTCATTGAAACTGAAGTAGACTCCGAAGCTTTCTGTGAAGCCGAAGCACTGGTGCTGGCTGACTCACTCGCACTTGTCGAAGCTGACATACTAGCAGAGGTTGAGACTGAGGTCGAAAGGCTCACTGATACTGACGCAGAAGCCTGATGACTTGCTGATAGCGATAGCGAGACTGAGTCTACTGAGTTTGATACTGAATCTGTGGCTGAGGCTGACTGGCTAACAACATCCCCTCTGACTGCAGATTCTGTAATAGCTCCAGAATGACCCAAAACCGCTGAATCAGAAGCTGCCAAAACATCTGTCGTCGGACTAACCGTATGCTCTACCGCTGATGGACTTGTTGCTTCATCAGCTTGAACCACATAAGTCGCTACTCCTCCACCTAGTAGAGCTCCAGTCGCGGCTACTCCCTTTAAAAGTCTGTCACTTGTGATTAAAGGTACTTCTTCCTCAACTTGATGAACTGATACAGATGACGCATCCACACGACCACTTATTATCTTAAAAAGCCCAAAGTGAGAGGTTGCGGCACGTAACCAATGTTTCCCTGACTTTACCAATTTAAAACGTGTCACACGATCAGTTTCTCGGTACTGACCCTCATTTCTTCTAAAAAACATATATAAACCTTTTCATTTATTTTTTATTTCTATATCTTTTTCATAAGCATATTATCCTATTTTATCATAAAAATAGTCAAAAAATTAGTACTATAACTTATTTTTCAAACTTTATTATTCTCAACTTTTTTGTAAATCAAAGAAACATAAAAAATCCCTCAGAAACTTAATGTTTGAGGGAAAATTACTTTATAAAAATAGTCAGTTTAATCCCATTAATCTATGATAATCAACTATAACTAATGATAAGAGATAACCATCATGACCAATAGAACAACAAATAATGCAGAACTAAGCCCCAGAGTTAGGCCCTTTAGAAGAGTTTGGCTCGCCCAGTAACTGGTCCTACCAATATTACTCGTGGCATCACTCGAAAAAATCTGAATTTGCCTAGGCTGCAGTGTTACAGTAATAATAAGTGACACACTTAAAATGATGAGTAAAATCATAAAGAATATTTGCATAGACTACCTCAACATACCTATTAAAGTAAAAATTAAACTAATTATAATAACAAAGCCTAACATAAAAAAGAAAATCTTATTTATTTTCTCGCCCCTAGTTTCTTTTTCCTTCACTATGGGCTTTTGTTTTAGCTCCTCCATACGGCCTTCAACCGCATTATGAAATAAGTCTTTATTTGTCATATTTCTCTCTTTCCTATGGGAAGTAGGTCACGATATTACCATCCTCACTAACAAGCACTTGACTGAGTAAAAGATTGCGAACCATGTCTTTTTTGATCTGCTTCTTCATGGTTTCAAAACCTGCAAATGCTTCCTGATAATATTCAACAATTGGATTCTTCTGACTAGCCGTTTGACTCCCAATAGCTTGTTGGAGTTGTTGTAAATAGTCAACCTGTTCAATCCAATTATCATCAATAGCCTTAAGAAGTGATAGACATTGGAAATATCCAAAAAGATCGATGGTGTCTAATTGTTTCTTTTTATCATCTATTTCCCTATAAGCAAACTGATAGATAAGTTCAGCCACAGCTTCGACATCATCAATATCCAGATCATCTGGAATTTTCTCAATATGAAAACTAATGTTTTTGAGAATAAAGTGATACAACTTCTCCTTCTCGCTAAGATCTTCTTCAACCAGGGCAATATCAATATAGTCATCAAGAACCTGCTCAATGGTATCTGTTAAATCCTGATCTTGATTAATAAGGTGATTTCGTTGGGCATAAATGAGTTCCCGTTGAATGTTCATACTCTCAGCATATTCTAGTGTTTGCTTACGTGAAAAACGTGCCGCACTGTCACTAGCTCTTTGCGCCTTCTCAACCAAACGTCTGTAGCGTCGCCCTACTAATTCTATACTCTCAGTTTTCTCATCAATAGTGTAGTCTTTATAATATTTATGTACCCAGTTAGGGCCATACTTTTTGATAACATCATCTTCAAGTGAAACAAAAAATTTAGACATTCCAGGATCTCCCTGACGTCCTGAACGTCCTCTGATTTGTAAATCAATACGCTGACTTTCCATACGTTCAGTCCCAATGACAACAAGACCACCTAATTCGGCGACTCCAGGTCCCAACTTAATATCGGTCCCTCGTCCCGCCATAGAAGTAGCTACCGTGACAGCACCCATCTGACCTGATTCAGCTATCATCTCAGCTTCTCTAGGAGCATTATTAGCATTTAAAAGATTGTGGGCAATTCCTTCCCTTAGGAGAAGGTTAGAATATAATTCAGACATTTCAACCGAACCAACGAATATTAGGAGAGGATTCCCTTTTCGATGATAATGCTTTACATACTCTAGGGAAGCATAGATCTTTTCTGGTAAAGTTACATAAAGATTGTCTGGATAATCTATCCTTTGTTTCGGACGATTGGTCGGAATTTGAACAACTTGCATTCCGTAAGTATCCAAAAATTCTTTTTCTGCGGTCTTACCAGTCCCAGTCATACCTGAAATCTTTTTGAACTTACGAAAAAGGCTTTGATAGGTGACAGAAGCCATGGCACGTGTTTCGGGAGATAACTTTACAAGCTCCTTGGCTTCAATTGCCTGATGCATGCCTCCTTGGAGTTTGGTCAATTCCATCAAGCGTCCAGTCGCTTTATCTAAAAGAACAACTTCTGGTCCATCTTTTCCTTGACGAACAATATAATCTTTATCCTTTTTGAATAGGGTATGAGCTCGGAGAGCATAAATAAGGTGACGCGCAAATGTAGCATTCTCTTTGGCATAGAGGTTACTAATTCCTAGATAATTTTCAGCTAACTTTGCACCTTTAGTTGTCAGCCAAACTTCACCCTTTTCTTCCTTGAAAATATAGTCCTGATCCTCAACCAATGTCGTCATGAGTGTATTAATCATAGCATAATAGTTGGATTGAACACGAGGAGAACCTGAAATAACCAAGGGAGTTTGCGCACTATCCAGTAAGACGGAATCAACCTCATCAATAATAGCAAAGTTAAAAGGACGCATGTATTTACCGTCTTTATTCGAAGCTAGATTGTCAATAAGATAGTCAAAGCCCAAACCACTATTTGTCGTATAGATAATATCAGAAGCGTAAATCTCCCTTTTTTCAAAGGTATCAAGTTCTTCACCATCCTCTGCAAAAGGAACGCCAATGGTTAGACCTAGAAACTCGTAAACCTGTCCCATTTCTTCAGCATCACGTTTTGCTAAGTATTCGTTTGTCGTTACAAGTATTGCTCCTTGTCCTGTCAGTGCATTTAAGTAAACTGGCATGGTTGCTGTTAAGGTCTTACCTTCTCCTGTACTCATCTCAGCAATATTTCCCTGATGCATAACGATTGCTCCCATAACCTGAACATCATAGGGAAACATACCTAATACACGCTTAGCTGCTTCACGTACTACTGCGTAAGCCTCTGGTAATAAATCATCTAAACTTTCGCCTTTGTCTAGCCGTTCTCTAAATTCAGTAGTTTTATCTTTTAATGACTGGTCATCCAGTTGTGCCATCTGCTCAGCCCAACCATTAACTTGCTTGAGTACACTTTTTACTGGTTTTAAAGGATTTAAAGAATTAAACATTTTCTTCTCCTACTTCAGTGATTGTCATTCCCTTAAAATCCAATTCTACCATTCCAGCACTCAAGAGGGAGATGGAATAATTGTAGGCTTCATGAGGATAGACGAAGGTGAAAGATTGTTTTTTTTCAATCATCTGCTTAACTTCCTCACCATAACGATTTAAGAAGCTTAATTTAAGATAAACCGTACCTTCAGGAACTGTTGTAAATTGTGATTCGAGACGATAAATATATCCCTTTTTTAACAAAGGTAAGCTAGGTTGCTTTCGACTCGCCTGATAATTTTGAATAGCCAGCCAGGAATGAATCTCAGTTCCTGATGCTATCAAGGGGTTACTGAAATTGACTGAGCCATCTGGATGATGTTCAATTTGGGAACCAAACATATAGGATCTCACATTCGTTCCCCATTGAATCTGAGAGTTATTCTTATGAATCATGTTCATCCCTTTCTTCCAAAATCATTTTCTAAAATCATACGATAAAAATTGAGAAACCAAGCTGTCGCAGTTGAATGGTCATCATTATGTCGTCCAGAAGTTCCCTTGCTAAGAATTCGTGCTCCCGAAGAATATAGGACTTTAGTAATATCCTCGAAGGCTGTTGGGTCCATATCCTCATCTTTCATGTAAGAAACCCCAAAGGTCGTGTTTGAGAAGTCTGCTTTTTCAAACTTATCCCAGAACTTCTGATTAAGGGCCTCGACGCCTTCATTGTCCAAACGTCCCGTCTGCAAATGCAAGACATCAATTCCTGTCGGGAAAACCTCTGGTGCCAAAAGTC
>ENA-OWRC01001541-OWRC01001541.1-human-gut-metagenome-genome-assembly--contig:-NODE-1541-length-22069-cov-3.143681_pt1 | contig 22069 bp, 20 predicted proteins | sample MGYA00248268_ERZ651895 | MGnify/ENA primary metagenome ERZ651895 (study PRJEB26924, sample SAMEA4378242) | human gut metagenome | biome: human gut; feature: human-associated habitat; material: faeces...
AAGATATGATATAATGAATATAAATAAATATAAAGGATTGAATAAATAAAAAATAGTATTTGAATTTGTAACATTAAAAGATTTTTAATTTTGAAAAGCCTTGTAAATACTGAATTTTTGTAGATTAAAGTATTCAAAATACTGAATTTAGCTAATTGATTAGAATAAATTTGAAATATTTTGGGAGCTTAAATATAACTATGAAGGGATAGATATAGATAATGCAAGGAAGAATTATTATAATTACTGGTTCGCCTGGAACTGGAAAAACTACTACCTCAGCTATTATTGCAAGAGAATCTAATATGGAAAAATCTGTACATATGCATACAGATGATTTTTATCATTATCTTAGCAAAGGAGCAATTCCACCATATTTGCCTGAATCGAATGAGCAAAATTTGATTGTGATTGAGGCATTTATAGAGTCTGCCAAACGATATGCTCGTGCTGGATATGATGTAATTGTAGATGGTATTATTGGTCCGTGGTTTTTAGAGCCATGGCAAAAAATCGTTCATGAGGGTTATGAAGTGCATTATATTATCTTGAAAGCAAGTAAGGAAAAAACTATACAACGAGCAATTACCCGTTCCAAATTAGATAGAGAAACAAATATTGAACTGGTGGAGGTGATGTGGGAGCAATTCGACAACCTTGGAATATATGAGAAAAATGTTATTGATACAACAAATTATTCAATTATAGACACTGTTTCTGCAATAAAAGATAAGATTTTTAATAAAGTAGCAATATTGCATTGATAGTTTTTTATAGACATAAACTATAAAAATATAAATATAGGTAATAAGAATGATATTTTCACAAGATGAGATAAAAAGACGTCAATATGAAATACAAGAAAAAGCGATAAGAGATTATAACGCTACAATCTTATATAATCGCAAAGAGGGACTAAAAGAAGGACTAAAAAAAGGTGCAGAAAATAAAGCAATAGAAATTGCATTAAAAATGTTAGCAAATGGCAGTGATGTTAATTTTATCGCTGATGTAACAGGTTTAAGCATTGAAAAAATAAATGAGATAAAAAAATAGTTATGTTCATTTCTTTGGTGGCAAAGAAACGAACCAAATCACAACAAGTTGCATAACATATTTCTAGAGTGCTAAAGCACTAAGAACTATGTTAAAATCACCGCAGATAAAATTTTAGCTTTGGAAAAAATTATCATTTTATACAATGCTTAAAATTTGTTATGTTTAAATAGTTAAGCAAAAGACGTATTCAATGATAATGTTTTTCAATAATTTTATGATTACCGCTAAATTTTATAATGTGGAAAAGTAATAGATTATTTAATAAGGATAGTAAAAGAAAAAGCTGTTTCATTATGAAACAGCTTTTTTCTTTTATATTTTATAAAAATTCATCTATATTAATTATTGGCTGATACCATTTTTCAGATATTTTAGCATTATTACTATCAGTTGTAGGATTAGCTTGTTCAAATTTAGTTAATGTTGGTAAATTTATAGCAGAACCAAAAACTAAAGCAGTTCCTGTTTGTAGATAGGTTATTCTATCAATAATTCCTTGGTTTACATAAGGTATCATTTTTGATATATATTGTAAATCATCAGGATTTTGTAATCTATGAATTATAAAATTACTACATTGAGAGATAACAGTTTTTGATAGTTCACTAGGTCTTTGTGAAGAAATTCCTAATAATAATCCAAATTTACGACCTTCTTTAGAAATTCGTTCAAATATGTTATAACCTAACGCACCATAATTAAATTCGTTTCTAATAAATCTATGAGCTTCTTCAATGATAAAATTAATAGGCTCATCAGCTTTGGGTTTTTGATTTTTTTGATAATCTAATAACATTTTTGCTAGAACTTTAGTTACTGTTTCAGCAGTTAAATCATCAAGAGAACTAATATCTATATTAACAATTTGTTGTTTTCCTAATAAGCTATTGACATATTCATCAATGGTCTTAAATGATGTTTTTGTTAAAATACTACCTTGAACTCCATCTTTAAAAGATTGTAGTCTTGTAATAAGAGGGGCAGTATACTCTTGTATTTTTGATGAGGAAATATATCCTTCATATAATATAGCAAATTGAACAGCATTAAAGAATTTTTTTAAATCATATAAAACAGGTGTAGAAGGTTTAAATTCTAAATCTTCTTCATCTAAGATAAACTTATTTAAAAACTGGAAAATTTCAGCAGGAGCTTTCATTGAACCATAATTTGTTTCGATAGCTTTTCTTATTGTCAATGTATTATTTATTGTTCTTTCCAAATAAATATCATTAGTAAAAAATTGAGATAAAACGGTAATTATTTTATCTGTTTTAGAAGGAGATGAGTCAGATGTATTTAGGATATTTTTTATAGTGGTAGCAAGAATATGATTTTTAAAGTTTAGCGCATTGTCATCACAAGCAAAAAAATAATTAGCTATGGTGATAGCTCTTTTTAAGATAGGTAATTGGGTTTTTTCTGTTGCATGTAGTAAAATAGCCCAATCATCTGCTGTTAAAGCCCAAATAGGTAATTGAAAAAAATCATTATTACTAGAAACAGTATCATTAGTAGTAATATCATTAGCAATGAAATTTTTTACTTTGATATTAGGATTAATATTAGTTATATTAGAAAAAGCTTGGTTATACTCACCATTAGAATCAATAATAATAAACTTAGCACCTATTGCGGAATAAGATGTTTTAGAAAAAATATTTTGTAGAATTAATGCTATTGTATTAGATTTACCAGAGCCAGTATTGCCTAAAACAGCAAAATGAAAACCAAAAAATTTATCAATATTAACTTTTACTGCATAATCAGAAAAAATAACAGATGTACCTATTTTTAACGATTTTAAGCGAGTATGGTTGTTGATAACAGTTTCTTCTTCATCTGTTGTTTCTAACATAATTTGAAGATCTTTTTCTGAGATAATATTAATTTCAGAAAAAATTAATGGCATTTTTGAAACTCCAAAATTAAAATGTTCAGAAACTATTTCTCCGATTAAATTGATATATAATAATCTAGAACTATTAGGTTTATTAAATTTTTCAGCAATGATTTTAGGTCTTTCTTCAACAGCAATAATTTCACCAATAATGGTTCTATCAAGATTATATATAGATATATAAGAACCTACTTCGCCAACAAAATATATACCATCTAAAGTAGATATATAGTTTCCTAGGGAATCATACATTTCTGCAATAATATTTTTGGAATTAATAGCAATTAATTTTCCAATACTTCTACTACTCATGAACTTGTTCTCCTTGTTGTTTTAATAGGTTTAAAAATTCATTAATTGGTTTAATAGACATATTTTCTTGTGTATCAGGGTGAATATTAGGAAGAAGATCCTTAACAAATCTATGAAAATAGTGAATATGATCATTTGAATTAATAATTATTATTCTAGGATCATTTGCTGCTTTTAATTTTGAAATATTATTGGAATCTCCAAAGATAACTAATTTAAAAGAAGGTATAGCTAAACCATTTAGTATGATACGATTAATATGTTCATCGCTAAAACTATATCCAAGAGTAATTAATATGCTATTTTTTTTCATTAAACAGTTTTCCATAAATCTGAATAAATCAGAGTATGGAGTCATTAACGTACTTCTATCTTTTAATGGAGTAGGATAAATCATTATAGTTTCTTCATCACTTTTTATAGTAGAAGGAGATTGTTCCCATATGTTTTCATCTTTACGTATCCATGAAATAGAACCATGAATTTTTACTAGATTAAAGAAATTTGAAACACGTTCCCATACATTTTTATTTAAGTTCATATTTTCAACATACATATAATTATAACTAGCTGGAGAAAATTTTCTTTTATAAGATCCAGTAAATCCATTATTATAAGGAAAACCTAAATTATCTAAAGCTAATTCGTTATATAGATCATAATTAGTAGTAAAAATATTTATAGGATTTTTTCTATTTCTTTGGGAAATTCTTAAATAAAAATCTTGGTAAATGTCAAGGACTTCTGTACTATTTAAATTTTTAATTATAGTATTGTTTAAAAAGGATTTAATAATTTTTATTTTTTCTTGAATATTATCTGTAACATTAATAACATCTTGAGCAGCTAAAATAGCTCCCATAATTTCTAAAACTCTTTCTAAATTATTATCAAAATGATCTTTCATAGGAGTTTTTTCTATAGTAAAATTTTCATGTTGTTTTACAAAATTAGAAAATAAACCGCCCATACAGGGAATACCTAATTCGTTGTTATCTTTTACATAACTAGAGCAACCGGCTCCAATCAAAAAATTTAAATTTTCCATTTGTAACATTTGAGCAAGTTCTTTTTGTACAAGCTCAATAGATACCAGATTTTCTTTACTACCCTTTATATAATTTATATTATCAGACATATAAACCTCCTAATTTTTGCTAAATAAAATTTAATAATATTGATAATGAAGACTATACGAACATTTGTTGTAATAGTCCTTTTTTTATTTGTTGCCAGTGTTCTAGCTGGGCTTTTTTGTTATCAATTTTTTCATTTAGTTTATCAAAAAGATTTCCAATTTTATTTTGTTCTTCTATATTTGGTACATAAACATTTACTTTAGATAATTGGGGTGCGGTTAATTGAGGAACACCAGTTGATTCATTAAAAATATGAATAAAATTAATAGATTCTGTAAAAAATGTAAAATTAATATTTATATTAGGTATTAAAACTAATAAACGTACAATAGGATAATAGAAAGGTTCTCTTGATAAAGCAAAACCAACATTAATACCTCTTCCAGTAACAGTAATACTAGGTTTATCAATTTTATATATATTAGAATATCCATATAGTCCATTATTAGTTAAAGCATTAGCATATACAGGATATTTGAACTCTATAGAATATTGTTCAGAAAAATTTTCTTTATTGATATCTCCACCTGCTTTTATAGTGAATAAATCGCCTAATTTTTTCTTTTTCCAATTAGGATAATTATTGCCGTTTTTATCTTTAAAGCGTAGTTTTTGGCTAAAGATTTGTTGTAGTAATCCTTTTTTCTGATTTTCTAGGCTAGTGATAGTATTTGCTAGGTTTTTTATTTTTTTATCTATTGTACTAAAAAAATTAGCAATTTTTTCTTGTTCGTGTAAAATTGGTATATTGAGTAAGATATTTTTACAAATATCTTGATTTAATTTTGGTTGAGCAGTACCTGTATTATATTTATTATAATTTAAACGTTCTAAGGCTTCACAAAGGAATTTATTTAAATATTGTGATTTTGTTTTTAAAACATGAGCATGATTATTTACCCAATATTTTCCAGTAGCTATATAACAAATAGGATAATTTCTATCTATAATATTCGCTCCGTCTTCACTTAATAAAACAAGTTCTTCATCAAAGATATAATTATTTATATAGTCAATAATACCAGAAGCACCATAATAAGGATATTTACCATGTATACGTTCACTTTGTTCTAATGGTTTTCTTTTATTATCTAAAAATTGAACAATATCACCTAATTTTTTCTTTTCCCATTGTGGATAATCATTGCCGTTATTATCTTTAAATCTTAATTTTGGTATATTCAATATATCAACCTCCAATCTTATATTTTTAAAACTAATTTAAACTTTTATTTTAAATTTGCTATTTGGTTTTATATAAGGTAATAAAATTAATTCGCTGTCTAATAATTTAGCAATGGTATTGATTTTATTATCTTTTTTTTGTGCATGGGTGATGATTTGCATTTCTCCTGCGTAGCGTGCATAAAGGGCATTATCTAAGGTGATAGAGCCTATTTCTCTAGGGGCGATATATTCAGGGCAGATATATATTTGTTTGAATAATGCTCTGCTTTCTTGGGTGCGAATGGCTCCGTCTGCTTCATCTAGGCGAGCGGTGAAGGTGCTTTGTTGTAGGGTTTTTAGTATATATTTATTTTGCGTTAATTTTTTTGCTTTTAATAAGATATATTCATCAGTTAAATTGGCTAATTCTTGGATTTCGTCTTCTGTAGGTAGGCTATCGCCGATAAAAATGGAATCGATACCTAGTAATTTTAGATGTCGCATGGCAAGGCTGGCTGTTTGATAGCGGTGTATTTCTAATGTTGGTAAACCTTTTTTGATTGGTGAGCGAGCTTTATTATAGCTAGGAATAAAAGCACCTACGGAAATATTATATTTATGAAGTAATTCGTTTTGCTGTTGTAATTTTTTTACGTTTAGACCTGTACCTTCACGAGGATAAAAGTTATGGAGTGCATCAATATGTTGGAAATCTGTTTGGTAATGATTTAATTCATCAAGAAATTCTTGAGTGATAGTTGAGGCATTGAATTGTAATTTTATATTTTGATGACTTAATTTGGCTATTTGCTCGGCACTGTAGCCAAAGTCTAAGCGAAGTGTAGTTATGCCAAGAGTAGCTAATTCTTGGATATTCAATGTATCTAAATTTAATAAGGCTAAAGTATTTGGCGATACATCACAGATTACTTCCATATTATATTTTTGTGTGAGTTTTAAAATTGTCTGTAAATCTTGTTGAAAATGGGAAATATCTGTTTCTGGTATATGAAATGAGGTAAAAATGCGATTGAGATTATATTTATGGGCTAGATGAATTAGGTTTAAATTTTCTGCTAATGTATTATCTAAGCCAAGATAAATGGAAATGCCGTTTTGCAAAATATCACTCCTCGATAGGATCGTTAAAGCCGATTATTAATGTGGCGATAAAGCCGAAAATATAGGCTGTGAAAAGTCCGATTAAATAGCAAAGCATTTTGTTTGTGCTAGCTGTGAGTGGTAGACCAGATAAGCCAATGGAGGTAGCACCTACATGGAAAAATGCTTGCACTGCACCACCAAAAGCACCGCCGATACAAGCGGAGATAAATGGTTTGCCAAGTGGTAAGGTTACGCCGTAAATCAAAGGTTCGCCAATGCCCATGAAGCCGACAGGAAGGGCAGAAGCTATGGTTTGTTTTAATTTTTGATTTTTAGTTTTGAGATATACAGCGATAGAAGCACCGACTTGCCCTGCTCCTGCCATGGCTAATATAGGCAGAAGGATAGTAACGCCATATTGATTGAGCAGTTCAGCGTGAATAGGTGTGAGTCCCTGGTGAAGACCTGTCATAACGAGTGGCAAGAAGATACCGCCGATGATAAAGCCAGTGATAGCACCACCGGAATTAATTGCAGATGTTACAAGTACGCCGATAGTCTCAGCGATAATACCGCCGATAGGTTGTAAGATGAATAGAGCAGGGAAGGTGGCGATTAAGATTACGAGTAGTGGCGTTAAGAATAAATCTAAAATTTTTGGCACGATTTTGTGTAATTTGTTTTCTAACCATGAGGAAAAAGCCACTACTAATAAGACGGCAACGATACCACCACGACCTGCTAGTAAATCTATATTAAATAGGCTGATATTGTTGAGCATTGGGTGTGTGATAATGGCTGCCATAGTACCGCCGAGCATAGGAGAAGCATGAAATTCTTTGGCGGTGTTGATGCCGACAAAGATATTTAAGCCGAAAAATACAGCATTTCCTGCTATTTGTAAAACTTGGATTGCAGGATAGCTGGTGATAGTAGGGTCGATTTTGAAGGCGATATTTAATAATCCTGTGATTAAACCGCAAGCGATAAATGCAGGTATAAGTGGCATGAAGATATTAGAAATGCGTTTTAATAATAATTTAAAAGGTGTAGCATTTTTTTTGCGGATTTGTTGATGAAGTTCTTCGGCATTGCCAAATTGTTTTTGATTGTTATTTGTATCTTGATTTGTATTTTGAGCATTAGTTTCAAGATTTTTATTTGCATATAATTTTTTGAATTCAGTCGTTACTTCATTTACTTTTCCAGGGCCTAAGATGATTTGTAGTTCATTATCATTTAAGTTTACGCCTAAGACGTTAGGAATATTTTTTAATTCTTTTAACGGTAAATTAGCGATATCTTCTGTTTTTAATTGTAAGCGAAGTCTAGTCATACAATTAGTTATTTTTAAGATAGAAAATGACTTCATAAGTTCATAGATAGCAAAAGCTGTTTGTTGTAAATTCATAGAAACCTCGCAATTATTTTTTCATACTATTTAATGATTTGGAAATAAAACCTTCATTATTATTTAAGCTAGAGAGTGCTTCTTCATAGGAGATATTAGCAAGTAGCATTAAAATTGCAGGTTTTACTTTGCCTTGAGTGATGGCTAAAGTATCAATAGCAGTTTGTCGGTCGCAATTAGTAGCTTCCATCAATATGCGTCTTGCTCTTTCTTCGAGTTTTTTATTAGATGATTTTACATCAACCATTAAATTGCTATAGACTTTACCCAATTTTATCATGGTGCAAGTAGAGAGCATATTTAAAATCATTTTTTGGGCAGTACCTGCTTTCATGCGTGTGCTACCTGTGATTGCTTCTGGGCCAGTCAAAGCTTCGATAGCAATTTTGGCATGAGAGCTGATTTCACTATTACTAGTACAACTGATAGCGATAGTCAAGGCATTTATGCTATTGGCAAAATCTAGTCCACCGATTACATAAGGAGTTCTACCACTGGCTGCGATACCGACAACACAGTCTTTGGCGGATAAATTTTTGGCTTGTAAATCTTCTTGAGCGAGAGTCAAAGAATCTTCTGCACCTTCTTGGGCTTTGAAGATTGCATTATAACCACCTGCGATAATTCCCTGTACCATTTCAGGGTCAGTGCTGTAAGTTGGTGGACATTCCACAGCGTCTAAGATGCCAAGTCTACCTGATGTGCCAGCACCGATATAAAATAAACGACCACCGTCTTTGAGGCGAGAGGTGATTTCATCAATAGCCATAGCAATTTGAGGTAAAACATTTCTGATGGCAATAGCTACGTGTTTATCTTCTTCGTTTAAAAGCATACACATTTCTAAAGTGGATACATTATCAATATTTAATGTATAAGGATTGCGTTTTTCAGTTAAGAGATTGTTTAAATTTATCATAAATAAAAGATACTCCTTTAAAAATATTTAATACATTTTTTCATTATAGATAATGGCTTTTTTATTGGCAAGGATAAGCTAGAAAATTTTAATTAATTTTAAATAATATTTTAAGTATAATTTAATTTTCTCATGATATATTTAATATATAAGATGTACATAAATAAAAAAAGATGTATAAAAGGTTGTGTAAATATGTTAAAATTAATTAAAGGACGTTTGAAAAATTTTATCGGAATAATAGCCCTAGCATGTTTTTTGTGTAGCCCTGTGAGTTACGCTGTACAATTATCCACAGTAAGTGCAGCTCCTCGTCATGAAGAAAGACATGATCCACCACCTCCTCCACCAAAACATGATAGACACGATAAAGATGATGATAACGATTATGATAAAGGAGATATCACAACTGCCGTGTTAATTGGTGGCGTAATTGGTGCAGTAATTGCTAAAAATACTTGATGTTTAATTTTATGTATATAACTTTTAGATAGGGAGGGTAGCAAAATGAAAGAATTATTTTCTAAGCGAGCGAAAAAAATTATAACAGCTGTATCATTATCTTGTTTCTTATGCAGTCCAGTGAGTTATGTTTATAGTATGAATCAAGCTTCAGCAGCAGCTTTGAATACAAATGTTGCTTATGAACAGCAATTCAATACAGTCGGCTTTGATAAAGATGATCATTGGAATAGAGGTCGCTCTGATGAGGATAAGGATTGGAAAAAACCACCGCCACCTCGCGATGATGACAGAGATGATAAGCGACCACCTCGTCCTGATAGAGACGATGATGATTGGACTCCACCACCACCTCGTCATGATGATGATGACGATGATTGGGATAGAGATAGACCTCCACGTCATGACCGTGACGATAGAGATGACCGTGATGATGATAGCGACAAAGATTATGATAAAGGCGATATCACAGCTGCAGTATTAATCGGCGGTGTAATCGGTGCTATCATTGCTAAAAACACTTAATAATATTATTAAATGATTTGAAAATTAAATATCGCAAAATAAATAAGCAAAAAAATAAAAGGTAGATTAAATATATGAATTAATCTACCTTTTTGTTTTTTTATTATTTGTATTTTAGATTTTATTAGAAAGTATATTCCATACCCATGAGTACAGTTCTACCAGGAGCAGGGCAATCTCCATCTAAGAAAGAGCCGATAGTTTCATAAGATACATTGGTGATATTGGCTAATTTCAGATATGTTGACCATTGGTCATTGATTTTATAATTGAGATTAGCGTCAAGTATATAATAATTGCTATCGCTGTAATAATTTGTATCTCTACCAGATACAGCATTTAGTAAAATATTATTATGCCATGTATCATCATGATAACTAAAGCGAAGTTTATAGCTACTTGGAGCTATTGCATTAACATCAGTTTGATTGCCGTTACCATCAGCAAAATCAGTATGTGCAATTGTACGAGTATAAGCAAGAGACATATCATATTTTGGACTGAAAATTTTATTATATTCTAATTGGAAACCGCGTTTTTTCTGATTTTCAAAATTTACAGCATGGAATTTATTATTTTCATATCTCCAGCCCAATGGATCATCTATATTTTCTAGGAAAGCATTGAATTTGATATTGCTTGTAGGATTTAATTTATAACGTACACCTAGACTGCCTTTATAACCTGTCTCTGGTCGCAAATTAGGATTTCCTTGAATATGAGCATTATTAAAATATAAATCATCTAAAAATGGTGTAGCATAAATTTGACTTAAAGAAGCATAGATAACAGTATTTTCATCAGGTTTATAATCTAAAGCACCATTAGAAACGTATTTTCCACCGAATTCACTGTTATTATTGTAAGCAGATGTTCCAGTCAGTGTTAATTTATCAAAACGGCGAGTGCTTTGTAGGTAAACGGAAAAATTATCCATAGATTTATTATAATTGCCACTGAAAATATTATTGTAATCATTGTTGATATTATCAACTTCATCTTTACGATAAGTAAGTCCCGCAGAAATGGTGTGGTCTTTACTGATTTTCCAAGCATCATGCCAATCAATACCTTGAGTAGTATTTTCCCAGCGACTATAAGTCTTTTCATTTTCTTGATCACTTAGCCCAGTAGGGATATAGCTATCTCCTTGAGTATAATAGTGATAAATTGCTAAAAATGCTGGAGTCTCAGTATTTTCTTTATAATTATAAGTGAGTGCGAAATGATTGATTAATTTTTCATAATTATAATCCTGTGGATAATTTTTGGATATCCAAGTGCCTGTATCGTTGCTTAGATGACCATAGTCAAAAGTTAAAGAAGTGTTGTCGGTCAATTTCTTATCAATGCGATAAGCCATTTCACGGCGATTGTTGTCGGAATTTGGCATTTCATGAGTGTGGTCATCTGTGCCTTTATATTTCATATAATCGACATTATCAAAGCCACCAGTAGCTACCCATGACCAATCATCTAAGCTACCGCTTGTTATGGCTTTAACTTTCCAAGAGCCGTGTTCACCAGCAGCTAAATCAACAGTTGTTTCACGTTTATCGCCTTTTTTAGTAACGATATTGATAGCCCCAGCAGGAGTATCATAATTTAAATATGTAGAACCAACTGCACCATGAAGAATTTCGATGCGTTCTACATTCATTATAGATGGCAATAAATCTAAATCATAAGATGCACGACCGCTCATGATACCTTTATTCATATTCATGCGACGACCATCAACGAAGATAGCTACTCTATCATCTCCATCAATGCGCACTACCATATGAGAAGTATTCAGTGAGCCTGAATTTACAGTTACACCATTGGCATAAGAAAGAGCTTCTGCTAGATTTTTATAGTGATTATCGTGTATTTGTTCTTTAGTGATAATTGTAGTGTAATTAGGTGAAGCAATGAGATTATTATTTTCAACTAAGCTATGAGCATTAGGTGTTTCATTGGCAAATGTAGTGGGCATAAAACAGCTAAATGCACTAAGTGCTAATAAAAGAGAAAGAGATTTTTTAGAATACATAAGTTATGCTCCTTAATTAGAATTTTTGTCGTTGGATTTTGTAATAAAGATAAAGGGCAATAAAATATAGACATATTTTTTGCAAAAGACAACTAAAAAGAAAAATTAAACGTAGACGAATATTTTTGATAAATAAAGATATTTTATTGTAAAGCAAAGCGATAAGAAATAAAAATATATTCATTTTAGTTGTTCGTTGTTGGATTATATCATATAGACGAATGAGAATATTAGTAACTGATTTACCGATTAAAGTACCTAATTGTGAGGTCAATAAACTCAATGTAGCAATGATAATCAAGCTGATGTCTATACCGATAAAATAAATAGTACTGATACCAAGTAATGGGATAATGATTAAGAATAATATTTTTATCAATAATACGTTAAAAAATACCATTAATAGATTGCGAAATAGACGTCTAGCTAATCTAGCATGAGTAATGATGAATTTATGAAATCGCGAGAAAGCTTGTCGCAAGGGAAATAAAGACCTGATAAATAAGCGTATATCTTTTAAGCGTTGACGTAAATAATCAAATATTTGTAAAAATAATTGGCGTAAATCATGAGGTAGACTGCGTAAGATATTATAAAAATTGCTAGGTGAAAAATTCAACAAAAATGATTTGATAAAACGCATAATATCATTGGTTGAAGGTATTATGGTATAAAAATTAGTAGCGAGTTGTTTTACAGATGAGAGGATATCTTTTAGTGAATTAAGCGATAGATTTAAATTCATCAAATGTTGAATGAAGTTGCTGAGTGGTAAAGGTAAGACTGTGAAAAACAAACAAATAATGACACCGAAAAAACGAAAAATAATGATGAGTAAAAAATGACGTAAAAATAAAAATGGTTTTCGTTTAAAGGCACGAAAGCGTAATTTAAATTTTTTTTGTTGTTTGCGTAAAATCATATAGATACCCTAAAAATGTGTTTTTTTATAGTATATAATTTTTAGAACTAGATTATCAAGGAATTATAGGGAAAGATATATAAAAAAAGACTATATTTAAACTAAGAGAAATTTTTAGTCTAAATATAGTCTTTAATTTTAGGAATTTAAAACTTCATTTATGGAAGTATGGCAAATAGAAATGGCTTTGTCTAATGTTTATCGATATTTAATGGCGGATTGAAATACAATACATCACCTAGAGGGCGAAGCAATAAACCTTTTTGGAGGGCATTTTTATATATTTGATAGCCAAGACGTTTTTTGCTGTCGAAAGCTTCTTTTGTATCTTTATCTTTTACAAGTTCAATGGCATTTATCAAGCCTAAATGGCGGATTTCACCGACATTTTGATGATTTAAGAAAGTTGCTTGTAATTTTTCATGGAGATATTTTGCCGTATCTTGAGCTTTGGCTAAAATATTTTCTTCTCGCAAGATTTTTTGTACAGCTAAAGCTGCACTACAGCCTAATGGATTGCCACTATAAGTATGGCTGTGCATAAACGCTTTGCCTTCATTATAATCTGCATAAAAAGCATCATAGATTTTTTGTGTAGTTATAGTTATCGCCATTGGCATATAGCCACCTGTCAAACCTTTGGAAATAGTCATGATATCAGGTGAAACATTTGTATAATCAAATGCGAACATCTTACCTGTGCGACCAAAGCCAGTTGCGATTTCATCAGCGATTAATAATACATTATATTCATCACAGAGTTTGCGAAGTTTTTCTAAATAAAGTGGCGGATAAATTCGCATACCAGCACTACCTTGAATGAGTGGTTCAACGATGACAGCTGCTAATTCATTGCCATATTTAGCGAAATCTTCTTCGGCATGCACGAAACATTCACATTTGCAAGTTTCACGATTTTGATGATAAGGGCAACGATAACAATCTGGTGCTGATGTATGTACAGCATTCATGAGCATTGGTTTGTAGATTTTTGCATATAAATCCATGCTACCTACGGATAAAGCACCGATTGTTTCACCATGATAACCTTCGGATAAACACATAAAACGCTGTTTTTGCGGATTGCCTGTTTGATAATGGTATTGGAAAGCCATCTTTAAAGCACATTCTACAGAAGCAGAGCCGTTATCACTGAAATTGAATTTGCATAAACCTTTAGGCACGACTTTAATCAATTCCTGACAAAGTTTGATAGCTGGTTTATGTGAAAGATTGGCAAAAATAACATGTTCTAGATTATCTAATTGATTTTTGATAGCTTCATTGATTTTAGGATTGGCATGTCCTAAGAGATTGCACCACCATGAGCTGATGATGTCGATATATTCTTTGCCATTGATATCATAAAGATAAGAACCTTTTCCATGGTCGATAACGATAGGTTTTAATTCTTCATAATCTTTCATCTGTGAGCAAGGGTGCCAGATATATTTTAAATCTTCATCTATCCAATTAATATTACACATAAAATCAATCCATTTCTTTTGAATTTAATATTTAATTGTAGTTAGTTTTTAATTATAAATATAAACTTGCTAAAAATTTAGCATCAATATCGATATCTTTATCATTTGGTTTTACTAAAGCTATGACAGGAATATCAGTTAAATCTTCAATCATTTTGATATTATCTTCTTGCATAATGCCACCAGTGTAATTATTTAAAATAATTCCTTGCACTTTAATATTTTGATGTTTTAAATATTCCACTGTTAATACTACAGAATTTATCGTACCAAGACCAGCATCAGCGATAATCAATGTTGGTAGATGTAGCCATTTTATGATATCTGTGAGAAAATATTTAGCTTTATCATCATAGCGAATAGGGCAGATTATACCACCACTACCTTCAACTGTTACATAATCATAATTTTTTTGTACAGTAGCATAATCAGAAATTACAGTATCTTTTTCTACAGGATTGCCTTCGATTTTAGCAGCTAGATGAGGAGATACAGCATTTTTATATAGATAAGATAATAAAGTTTGCTCATCTTGATGGATATTGGCAATGCGATTGACAAAGCCAGCATCACTTTCAGCGATATTATCAGCACCACTTAAAGCTGCTTTATAATAGCCAGCATTGAAATTAGCTTCGCGAAGTTTTTTTACTAATAAGGCAGTAACATAAGTTTTGCCGATATCAGTACCAGTTGCAGTAATAAAAATACCTTTACTCATAAGACATCTCTTTTCTAAATAATTTATTTATAATGTTTTAAATTAGGTATTAATTTTTTACCTAATATGGCAGCGAGAATGCAAAGAACAATATCACCAGGAACAGCTAATAAGAAACAATATAAAAATACAGGCCAAATACCAATAGGAGTGTTTAAATAAAAATTGTTGATGATATATACATAAACCATACCAAAGGCATAAACGATTAAAAGATTGAGGAAGTTAACGCATAGTAGATAAATGAAAGATAATTTAGTGCGATTTTGTGTGAGATATCCAGCGACATAAGCACCAAAGGCAAAACCAATTAGATAACCAAACGTTGGCTGAAAAATATATCCAGGGCCACCGCCTTCAGTGAAAATAGGAATACCGATTAAGCCAATGATTATATAAACACAGACACTGACAAAACCAAGATTAGCGCCCAAAAGAAGTCCAGCTAAAGTAGTAAATAATAATTGCAAAGTAAAGGGACAAACAGGAACTGGTACTTTAATAAAAGCACCGATCGCGATTAAAGCTACGAATAAAGATGATAAAATCATACTTTTCGTAGATAAAATTTCTTTTTTCTTTGTTAATATCATAAAATCACCAATTCAAAAGAGTTTATAGTTTATTTCTGGTATATAAAAGAAAATCTTCTCGTAATTTTCAGTTACTATAAAAGCCTGTTAATACGAGAAGTGTTTGGTATTGTTTTTATATTTAATATTAAATATGTAGAAACTTTAAAGGAGAATAAACTTATTGAAAGAAATTGTCACTGTGGTTCGAATATTTCAATAAGGTAAATTTTTAATAGTAGTATGGAGTGACAATTTCTTCCAATAAATAATATATAAACGAACAAATATAAATTAACATATATTTAAATTATTGTCAACTTATTTTTTAGAATGGTTTACAAAAGGAGTAAAAAAAACAGCCAATTAATATTGACTGTTTTTAAGATGGGGATAAATTAGTTTTACTTGACAGGATAAAATCTTTATCATATGCTTTACTTAGCCTAGGTCTGTGCAATGATTAGGCTTTAAGTCACTATGAAACGGCAATTTCATGGTGGCTTTTTTATTTATATTAAGCATAAGTATCTGTCCTATCTATATAGTTTTAATAATATAATTATTAACCTCTAGTTTTACCACCAGCAACGTTGAATGTTACACCATGAACATAAGAAGCACGATGACTGCTTAAGAACATAACCATATCAGCAACTTCTGTTAATTTTCCATCACGTCCAAGTGGAGTTGTTTTTGTATTTGTATATCCAGCACGTAACTGTTCTACAGTGATACCACGAGTATAAGCTAAAGATTCTTCATAAGCTAATGTTCTAAGACCTGTAGCTTCTAAGATACCAGGAGCTACGCCAACAACGCGAACATGATGTTTACCTAATTCTTTAGCCCAAGAGCGAGTGAAAGAGTTAACAGCATTTTTAGTTGCAGCATAGATGCTCTGACCTTCAGAACCTTCAAGACCACTTTCGGAAGACATATTGATGATAACGCCTTCGCCATTTTTTACGAATTCATGTCCTAAAGCTTGTGCGCAAAGATAAACACCTTTGATATTTACAGCAGAAACTTTATCAAAAACATTTTCATCTAATTCATATTTACCATACGGATCATCTTTATCTACTAAAAGACGAGGAATATTGATACCAGCGTTGTTTACGAGGATATCTAATTTACCGAATTTTGCTTTACCAGCTTCTACCATAGCTTTTACGCTATCAGCTTTAGTAACATCAGTAGGAACATAGAGGAATTCTCCACTGCCTTCATGTAAATCATATTCAGGAGTTTGTGGATTCATATCACAAACAACAACATTTGCACCATTATCTAAGAATGCTTGAACTACAGCTTTACCAATGCCAGAAGCACCACCAGTAACAACAGCTGTTTTACCTTCAAGGGCTAACCATGACATATAAAATCACTCCAATTTATATAATTTTGTTATTATTATTTATTATGCTTTGAAGATAGCTATTTCAGAGCCAACTGAAGGAAGGCTAACTGCTTTATCTTCAAGATAGAGACTACCTTCTAAGGATTCGTCTTCTTCATTATTATTGAAACGAAGAGCGATATGACCTAAATCTTTAAGATTTTTTTGAACTTCACAGCCTACTTCTACAATTTTGTATTCAGTATCGTTAATTTTTAAAATATCGCCAACTTCTACAGTATCAGTTAATTCATTACCAGTATGAAGTACGCAGAATTCAGCAAGTTCAGCAGGAGCATTTTCGTTGAAGAGAATAATCATTTTTTCACCGATAAAATCTTCTGCCATAGGACCTAAATCTTTAACAATAGTAGAATATATTTTTTTCATAATAAGATAATCTCCTTGTATTGATTATTGATAAATTAGCTTTCGTATAAACCGAAGCTAGCAAGCCATGCTAAAACAACATTGATTGGACCTGTGATAAAACGAGAATATAATACAGAAGGAACACCAACTTCAACAGTTTGAGGTTCAGCTTCAGCAAGACCTAAACCAACAGGGATAAAGTCGCAAGCAGCCTGAGCGTTGATAGCGAATAATGCAGGGAGTGCAAGACTAGGAGGAATATTGCCTTTACCGATTTCAACACCGATTAATACACCGATAACTTGAGCGATAACAGCGCCAGGGCCGAGGAATGGAGAAAGGAATGGGAAGGAACAAATTAATGCTAAGATAACAAGACCGATTACAGAGCCTGCAAGAGGTGTAAGTACATGAGCGATGATATCACCGATACCGCTTGCTAAGATTACCCCGATGAGCATGGAAACGAAAGCCATGAAAGGTAAGATAGTTTTTAAGATTGTTTCAATAGTATCACGACCAGCTTGATATAAAGTAGCTGTGATATATCCCATGAATTTACCAACTTTAGCCATAAAGCCTACATCAGTTTGTTCAGTGATTTTTTTGCTTGTATCGTAAGTGGATTTTTTTGGTTCTTCTGCAGGAGCTTGTGCAACTTTTGGTGCATTAGCAGCATCTTCAGCGGAAGCATAAGAGATACAATTTTCTTTTACTGCGGATACGTAAATATCTTCTGTGATATATTTAGCCATAGGGCCGCTTGCACCAGTTGGATTTAAGTTGATTGTGTAGATGCGTTTTTTAGGATAAATACCGCAACGAAGTGTACCGCCACAGTCAATGATTACGCAGAGAATTTCATCATCAGGAACACTAGTTTTGAAACCATCAACAAGTTCGCAACCTGTTAATTCTGCGATTTTTTGAGATACAGGAGAAATAACCCCACCTGTAATATTAACAACTTTATTCTTTTTATCATCTGGTTTTAATACAAGAGGTCCGCCAAATCCGCCAGCACCAGCATTAACAATAACATCTTTATATTGAGCCATGATAAATATCTCCTTTATTTTATATACGAATTAAATTTGCTTGATAAAAATTAATGAGTAGTTTTTACTTTATCACTTAAAACTACGCCCTGTTGTTTAGATACATAAGCAGTAGTGAAGTCAGTGACAACGCCTCCGATGAAGTTGATTAAAATACCGATTAAGAAATAGCGAAGAGCTAAGTCTACTGTAGATAAACCAAGTTGAGTAATACCATTAGCAACACCTAAGAATACGAACAATTCACCAGGATTTACGTGTGGGAACAAACCATTTAATGTATGGCAAGAACGAGAAGCTGCTGCATAATAAGATGGTTTGTATCTTTCTGGCATGAATTTACCAAGAGATAAAGTCATTGGATTACAGAAGAAGAATGTACCAATAACAGGTAAAATCATGTAACGAGAAATAACATTACCAGCACAGAGATGAGCGAATTTTTCAACTTTATCAGTGCCGACAAAGAGGATGATTGCATTCATTGCTACCAATAAGCAGATGAGGGTAGGAACGATACCAGAAACAAGACCGATGAACGTTTCGCCACCTTTGTTAAACATACCAATAAAACCTTGAGCTAGTAGTACTAAAGTGTCCATAAATATTCTCTCCTTTAATTTAGAATTTTTTGATTATTGTGATGCATTTTCAATGCATGTGGACGCTTCTTTTTGTTGTTTTGTATATTGTTTATATTCTTCAACGGCAGATAAGATGGCAGAGCTTGTTTGTTTGTCAAAGTTTTGGCAGTCTGTTTCAGTGATTTCTGGAAGGTAATATCCATTTAATTCATTGAAATCTTTAAATCTGGCAAAACTTGTTACACCTTGTAGTTTTTTTCCGGTGATGATTTTACAGTCATCATCTATACACAAGAGTAACAGACAACCTGCTTTAAATCTGCCTCTGGCCTTGCCGATTGCGACTCGGCCAGATTGACGAAGATTTTTTAATTCCTTATTAAATTTTTTTAATTGGTAAATATTCAATAAACCTTGGAGAAGCCACATTACTATACCTAATACAATAAATGTCCAGAACATGAGAGCTTTCCTCCTTTTTATTTATCAACTGTTAAAATTAAGTAATTTTTTTGCAGTGCTTTCATCAGTGATTAAAATATTGATTAATTTTCCTTTTAATGCACTATAGATAGCTGGAACTTTTTCGTCAGAAGCTGCAACTCCGATTACATATTTGACTTTATGTAATTGAGAAAAAGGTATGGAGATTGTCCTATCTACAACTTCAGTTGGTACTTCGTTACCATTTTTATCATAAAAACGAGTGCAAGTTTCACCGATGATACGATTACCAAAGGAAGAAGTGATGTATTCTGATTTTAGTCCATCAGTCCAAATTACGTTGGAAGCAGATGTAGGAGAACCAATACCTAAAAAGGCTACATCTAATTTATCCCATAAGTCTTGAATTCTTAAATAATTAGTATCGTTTATAATTGCTTTTTTTGTTTCTGTATTTTTCGTTATAGCTGGAGCATAAAGATAATGGCTTCTAGCTTGGAATGCATTTGCGACCTTGTAACAAATTGTATTTACATGAAGGTCAACATCTAAGCTTTCGGAACCACCAACCAAAGGTACGAAATCAGCATCAACAGCTGGGAAATTTTCGATAGCTGCTTGATAGCCAATAGCCCCCATGGAACGACCCCAATTAAAGCCGATTACCATTTTGTCCTTGATTAGACGTTTTAATAGATTTAGTCCGGCTTTACCTAAATTGGAATAAACTTCATCTTTATTTTCACTAGATGGGACGATATAGACTTCTTTTAAATTAAACTTTTCTTCTAACTGAGATTCAATTGTTTCAAAATTGTCTTGAGCTATGAAGATTTTTACAATACCTGTTTCTTTTGCTCTTTTTAGATATTTACTAACAGTAGAGCGGTCAATTCCTAATTTTTTAGCGATATCACTTTGTTTCATGTCGGCTCCATAATACATATGAGCGACTTTGACTAAAATTCTTCTAGATACGGGTTGCATGTTAAGACCTCTTTTCAAAATATAAATATTAAAGTTTAAATATCTATAGTTATTATAAACTAAGCTGTCTAAACATGCATCATCACATATGTGATAATATATCTCATTTGTTCCGACACCCATATAATAGCATTTATACCCCCATATTGTCAACACAAAAATAAAAAAAAAATTTTAAATATGAATTTTCTGATATTTCTTCTTAATTGTTTAAATTTATAGTAATTTAGCTCATACTTGACAGTTAGATATAGATGGATTATTATATATATAAAATTTTCGTAAGTTAAAGTGATAAAGTAAAAAAGTAAAAGGAGTATAAAAATGGTAAATCCTAAATTAAGAGATAATTTAACGGATCAGTTATGTAAGGCTATGTTAACACTCAAGGATACAGAAGAATGTTATCAGTTTTTTGAAGATATTTGTACAGTAAGTGAATTGAAAGCTTTGGCTCAAAGATTAGAAGTAGCTAGAATGCTTCGTGCTGGTCATACTTATGAAGAAGTCGTAGAACGCACAGGAGCGAGTACAGCGACAATCAGTCGAGTAAAGCGCTGCTTAAATTATGGAGCAGATGGTTATGATACGGTATTGAACCGTTTAAAATAACAAAGGCAATGAATGGAGGAATATTTTTTATGAACAAAGGTCTATTATTAGAAATACCGTATGGAACAAGAGATTTTTTGCCAAAAGATGCAAAAGTAAAACGTGAGATTGAATCTAAATTGGCAAAAAATTTTAGTCTTTGGGGTTATGATGAAATTGTTACACCAACAATTGAATATGTAGATACTTTAACGATTAATAATCGTAGTGGCATAGAAACTCATCTATTTAAATTTTTTGATAAAAATAATAAAACAGTAGCTCTTCGTCATGAAATGACAACACCAATTGCGCGTGTAGCAGCTAGTAGAATGAGTGATGATATTCTTCCATATAAGCTTTCTTATATCAGTAATGTATATCGTTATGAACAGACACAAGAAGGTCGTCAATGTGAATTTTATCAAGCTGGCGTAGAATTGATGGGGGTAGCTGAAGCCTTAGGTGATGCTGAGGTAATTGCTTTAGCTGTGGATAGTTTACAAAAAGTTGGCTTGAAAAATTTTGAGGTATGTATAGGTCAAGTTGATTTTATCAATGGTATCATGCAACAGATGGGATTATCTCAAGAAAAACAATTACAAATTAGACAAGCTTTAGAACAGAGAAACTTAGTGGATTTAACTAATGCTGTAGAAGATACAAAATTGCCTAAACAAGCAAAAGAAGCATTAAAATCTATTCCAATGTTACAGGGAAAAGAAGAAGTTTTAGAGATTGCAAATAATTTGGCATTGAATGAACAAAGTAGAAAAGCTTTAGATAATCTACATGATATTTACACTTTATTGAAAGCATATAATTTAGCAGATTTTGTAAAATTCGATTTAGGTGTTATTCGTGATTTTGATTATTATACAGGTATGATTTTTGAA
>ENA-OWRC01001558-OWRC01001558.1-human-gut-metagenome-genome-assembly--contig:-NODE-1558-length-21904-cov-3.240423_pt1 | contig 21904 bp, 9 predicted proteins | sample MGYA00248268_ERZ651895 | MGnify/ENA primary metagenome ERZ651895 (study PRJEB26924, sample SAMEA4378242) | human gut metagenome | biome: human gut; feature: human-associated habitat; material: faeces...
GATTAGGAACAGTTGGCGCCCCACTATAAATATAATAAGTATAACCATCCGGTGCCATTCCTGTCAAGATATTCTTCGCACAGTCATAAGAAGTCTCATAGAAATCTCTTAGCTCCGGCATAAAGCGTTTCATAATCGTTGTACTGGTTACATCCACATAACCTAATACCCATTCCTTCGGATCGGATACGCAAACAATGTTACCCCTCACCTCGGTAGGTATAGGAGAAAAGATGCTTCCTGTTTGCTCTATATTTCTTTGTATATTCTTAAAATACTCATAAGCCTCTTTCCGTATGCGATTCTGCTGAACTTCTATATAATAAAGGATTTTCAACTTATCATGGTCTCGGGGGATCTCAATTAGTTCTTTCTCATATATAAGATTTTCCGTCAACTTATCCGTTGTCGCCAATAACATAACTTTTGAGCTATCCCTTCCCCAGCAATAATAGGTATTTTGTGACGTATGTCTTTCAAACATATAGAATTTATCATTCAAATATCCGGCGTTCGCAAACAGATCTGCGTTAAATTCCCATATTTCCCGATAACTCCATTTATAATAAGTAGGTTCAAGCTCATTATCATGTGTCGTGACACAAATATAGACAGGTTTTTCCGATGCTGGACTTTCAACAGATATACTATCAATGGCCGGAGTATCTAGAGGGGATAAATATTCAGATTTATATTCTTTATCATTCCAATTTATTGATAATCTATATTTATACGCAGGCTCTAACTTATCAACCTTTAAAATATAAACACCTTCTTCGCTTACGCTAACAGGCTCAAAAGTAAATCCTTGGTCACATTCGATAAAGACGTTCGCATCGGTTATCGATTCTTCTTCACCAAAATCATCCAATATTTTTACGCTACGGCTTAATCGTATCTCTATAGAACTTGGCTCGTATTCAGATACACAAGCAAATATAAAAAAGCATATACTTATAAATAAACCGAGCCATTTCATAATTTTGTGTATTTATTGTTTACTATTACAGTCCCTTCATTATAACCGATAAAGAATAAAAGGGATGAAAAGCAAAACGATTCTTTCCACCCCCTTTATAAAAAGGTTCTTGATCAATAAATAAAAGACTAAAGAGAATCTACCAAGTCTTTTTTTATTGGATACTTATGCTATACTTTTATCTTTAACATCGTATGTGTCACAAACTATTACTACACAAATTAGGCAAATACTGTCCTAGCACATCCGGTTCCTTTAAACAAAGTTCACCAAAAGGAGATGTTGTAACGATAGTCGCAGATCCATTCAAAGTATGAACATACAATACAGCATCACACGTCCGATCTCCGCGATATTGAACTATGCAATGAACTCTAATCCTCTTAATACTAGAAATAGTATTATCCCATTTCACATCAACGGTCTGCCCCCACCCAATAAGAGAACCTCCATCAATTTGCCAATTGTATAGATAATTAGGATCTATTATTGATGTTCTTGCAGTATAACTATGTGTAGATCCAGCAACAACGTAATCTTCACCAATGATATCTACAGTCTGCGAAAAAGCACCGATACAGAATAATTGTAGTATAAAAACAAATAATAACTTTTTCATGAGTTCATTAATTAGATCTAAAAACAAATAATACTATTATTTAGACATTTAAGTATAGGATATTCATCAGTAAATACCCTATACTTTAGTAAAACAGAGATTTATTTCCTGCTATTAGGAAATATAGTTCGATACAAAGCTTTTTAATTAATTTTATTTCCAAGCATCCGGCTGAACCAAATAAGGTTTGCCGCTCTCGTCATTACCCATGGTCAAGATCTGCTCATCCGGAACGGGGAACATGGTCTTAGTTGCAGGCAAATAAGAGGCACCCGCAAATTTCGGAATGTATTTCTTCTCATAATCGATATAAGCCTTCAACTCCGCAGCCATCACATCGCCACCCCAACGTTGCAAGTCAAACCAACGTTGTCCTTCCATCGCTAACTCAAGCTTACGTTCCATACGAACAGCCTTGATACAGGTATTCTTATCAGAGAAAGCAGCGTGAGACGAGGGATACTCAGCGATTTTATAATTAGCGGCAGGTTTACCGTCCGCTTTCACGATATTGACATCCAATGAAGCACGTTTACGAATCTTGTTCACTAGCTCCATAGCACCTCTTAAATCACCATCATTAGCCAAACATTCCGCATAAAGCAACATAGCGTCACGTACACTCAAATATTGGATATTCATGGCAGAACCCGGTGCCCAACCACCGGAGAAGCTTTTTCCTCCCAACCCTGCGTCAGACTCAGCCTTGCTATATACGTGTTTCTTCGGCATGAACACACCACCGTTAACAGGGTTACGTACCCAGTCCGTAGCAGGCAGACCCCAATCTTTATACGGAATACCCAAACGTCCTACAGCGAAATCCAAACGTGGGTCTACAGCGATAGAGTTATCATTAACACTCACCTTATCCTCGTCTTTATTCGTCACGGAAGGTTTCGCACGGTATTCACCATTCAAATAAGGCAAACCATTAGCGTCAACCTGATAAGAGTTAACCAACTCATATGAAGGCTGATAAAATCCACAACATCCACCTGGGCCTGAATTATGCGGATAACACAAGGACATACCCGAGTTGCCATTATCATTAGCATCCACAGAGAATTGGAGCTCAAAAATAGATTCAGCGGATTTATTATCGAAATTGGTATCCCAGTTAGTAGACATATTATCTTGCAATCCGAATCTTATACCCGCATTTGTCTTACCATTGTCCAAGAGATCCTTCAAGATAGGCTTGGCGGCGGCCATATCGCCCTTCTGCATAAGCATCTTTGCCTTCAATCCCTTTGCGGCCCATACATTGATACGTCCGACCTCTTCTTGCGTATCCGGCAGGCCTGCAATTGCCTTATCAACATCAGCGAGTACGTTCTCGTAAATGTCTTTATCATTATGTATCATCGGATTATTATCCGTTGCTGTCTCATCATAATACGGGATAAACGGACCAAATACCTTTATGCTCTCGAAATAAAACATGGCACGCAAGAACATCAGTTCTGCCGTACGTAAACTTTTCCTTTCCGGAGATAATGCCTCAACATTATCCATTACGTTCAAAGCCTTATTCACACGCTTCACCCCTTTATAAGTCCACTTCCACTTTTCGTTCAAGTAACTATTTGTAGATACCGTGTTATATAGCTCCATCTCGTTCAAAACGGACTGATCGCCGGGGTCTGATCCCTTATTGGCATCACCACCATACATGCCACCCATAGCCCAGTTAAACGGACTGGCTCCCCAATCGTTTTCCGTAAGGTTCGCATAAGCATTTATAACCAGCAACTCTACTCCATCAGGCGTAGTCAACTGCGCCTCGTCAATACTACCCTGCGGAGATTTATACAAAAAATCCTCACCACAAGAACCCAAGGTCAATAGAGAAGCAAACCCTAGGGTTATTATATATCTATATTTCATAATATAATCTTTTTCGATTTAACAATAACAAAGCTCATCATCAGAATGCGAAGTTTACGCCAAACAAGAAACGCATCGTAGTAGGCCATCCTCCCATATCCATACCTCTTCGTAAATCGGAGCCGTTACCCTCGGATACGTTAGCATTCGTAAACTCCGGATCCAGACCCGAATAACCGGTGATCGTCAATATATTCTCGGCCTGCACATAGACACGCAGGTTCGAGATCGTGGCCTTCTGCATTAATTCCTTCGGGAATGTATATCCAAGCACCAAATTCTTCAGACGTAAGAATGATCCATTCTCAACATAATACGAACTTGAGTAATTTCCCGAATAACCATCTTGATAATCAAGAACGGGCAAGATAGCTTTACTGTTATCAGCCCCCGGTTTCCATGACAAGTCGCGCATACGCTCGGACTTATTGCCCTCAAACAACCAAAAGTCTGTAAAGTACTTCGTATTATTGAATATCTCATTTCCAATCGTAGAATACCAGAACATCGTGAAGTCCCAATTCTTCCATGTCACGCTAGCGTTCAAGCCCATGATCAAATCGGGATGCGGATTACCAATAAAAGTACGGTCTTCAGAGTTAAGTTTCTTATCACCATTCGTATCGGCGAACTTGAACTTACCTACCCAACGTTTCGCAGCCTCCAAATTCTCGATGGTCTGTCCTAAAGGAGGTAACGCCATGACTTCTTCCGGAGTCTCATAGAATCCCTCTTGCTTATAACCGTAGAACATAGAGATGGGCTGTCCCTTCGTTGTCCAACAGATCGGATCACCTAAGCGAGCGCCTGTTTTCGTAATCGCATAGTCATCAGCCAAAGATAATTTCGTGATCTCATTCTTATAATGGCTCAAGTTCATATTGATATCCCAGCTCCAGTCTCCTCTTGTATCACGATAATTGAAATTGAAGTCTACACCGGTATTCTTCATATCACCGAAATTGATATAAGGCTTGTCAGACTCACCCGCCAAAGCAGAATAAGGAGCCTCGATCAACATATCCGTGGTCTTCTTTGAGTACCATTCCAGACCGGCACTGAACTTACCATTCAAGAAGGTGGCATCCAGACCGACATTATACATCTCTGTCGCCTCCCATTTCGTATCCTCATTTCCATAACGTTGCAAACGGAAACCCGTAGCCGTAGAATTGTTAGCACCAGTGATATCATAGTTTGTTTTAGTAGGATCCGTTGAATATTCATACGCATAATTAGTCTTACGATTCATCTCGGAGTTTCCTGTTTGTCCATAACCCACACGCAATTTCAAGTCATCCAGCCAATCCCTCGTGTTATCCATGAATGACTCTTGGGATATACGCCAGCCCAAAGATACGGAAGGGAATACACCATAACGATTTGATTTTGAAAAACGAGATACACCATCACGACGCACAATGCCTGTAATCAAATATTTGTCCGCAAATGAATAGTCTACACGACCAAACATACCAAACAAGGCAAACTCTCCTTGATACTTAGACTCCGCAATACGACGAGCGTTATTCTCACCCATATTCAAGACCCATGTATCCACATTATCCTCGTAAAAGTAATTATATCGTCTACCTGTCATCTCACGGCCCAAACCGTCGCGAATAGCCTCCGTACCCAACAAAACAGTCAGTTTATGGATATCATTGAACGTGGCATTGTAAGTCAACGTATTCGTCCACATCCAGCGATAGTTGAAGCCACTCTTCTCTTCCAAGTTATTATCACCCGGAGTCTCTGAAAACTCAAGGTTCTTCTTCTCCATGCGATAAGAATAATTATTGGTATAATCTATACCAAAATTAGTACGGAATGTCAAACCTCTGTATAAATCGACCTCAGCCCACAAGTTTCCGAAAATACGATTATTAGTCCAATAGTTTCCAACCTCTCTTTTCTTGATCGCCACAGGGTTTTGGAAATTCCCAGTTCCAGCGAATTTTGAACCAGCGAAATTCCCAGCGATATCATAAACAGGAACAAAAGGAGAAGCACGATAAGTCCATGAATAAATATTACTTTCAGCAGCCTCAGCCGTACGTCCTAAATCTTTCGTGAAAGAATAAGTTAGATTCTCACCAACACGTAACCAATCACGAACATTAAATTGAGTATTCGCACGTACTTGGTATCTTTGATAATACGTATCAATCACTGTACCATCTTGTTTAAAATAGTTCGCACTCAAATTATAAGTTCCTTTCTCTGTACCACCTGCCAAGCTGATTTGGTGATTCTGCATCATAGCAGGACGGTCTATCTCATCCCACCAATCTGTATCAGAGAATGGAGCTAATGTGTTATCCGGATAGCTATACGAGTTAGGATCAATATCTTGACGACCACCAGCTCCCGCTTGGGTCATATAATTAGGGATAATTGGTTTATCGCCTGTCCCAAATTGCACGTGAGAAGGTTTCTCATCAGAACCTAGCAGAGCATAGTTATTTGCTTTTGCTGCCCATTCTAGATTCAAACGATCCATAGAGTTCAATACATCATACTTTTTCCCGGTTTTCTGAACACCAACATAACCGTCATATGTCAATTTAGGTTGTCCGGATTTAGTACCCTTCTTCGTAGTGATTAAGATAACACCATTCGCAGCCTGCGCACCATAAATAGCCGCAGAGGAGGCATCCTTCAATACCTGCATACTCTCGATGTCATTCGGGTTCAAGGAGCTCAAATCTTGATTACGGGTAGATACACCATCAATAACATACAACGGACCATTGTCATTAATCGTATTGATACCACGAATACGAACCATTGTCTGGGAACCGGGCGCACCAGAAGCACCCACATACACACCGGCTGCCTTACCTTGCAACTGCTGAGAAGCAGAAGATCCCGAAGAGGCCAGCAACTCTTTCGTATCGACTACCGCCACAGAACCAGTGATGTCCTTCTTCTGCTGCGTACCGTAACCTACTACTACAACCTCATCCAGATTCTGCGTATCTTCTTTCAAGGTAACATTTACCACACTACCCGAAGCAGGAATTTGCTGAGATACATAACCAATGTAGGAAACGACTAAAATGGAGTTGGGCTCAACTTCCAAGGAATACTTACCGTCAAGGTCGGTAATCGTACCGTTTGTAGTACCTTTTACTACAACATTTACACCCAAAAGGGGTTCACCCTTTGCGTCAGTTACCGTACCGGTAACTTTCTTAGCTTGTTGGGAGATGGACACATTCGCGTTAGACGCGTGGATTGGAGGGGTTACACCCGCACCGACCATAAGGAAACAAAGTGCCAAACCCAGCCCGCTTTTAACAAAAGCCAACTGTTTGTTCATCATAACACAAAAATAGGTTAACATTAATAATTATATCCACTCTTCGGATACGGGTACAAATATAAATTATTATTCTTAATAAACAACAATAGTATGCATATTTTTTTCACATTCCCTTGAACTTGCGGATATGTGTTCGTACAAATAGCTATTATAGACCCAATAAGGCTTATTCTTGTTAACAAAAAGACACCTTCACAAGAATCAACAATATGTTAAAAACCGCATAAAAAAATACAATCTATTCCTAATTTTTCCGAAGACTTTTAAACCTTATTATCAATCCACAGCACGGTAAACGAGTCTCTTGGGCCATATAAAACAAAAGAGGACGCCGTTTTACCGACATCCTCCTAAGCTCTTATCGCATTAGATCCATGAGCCTTACCGGCTGCCGGCTATCGATTTACTCACGATATTCGTTACGGCCTCTTGCATCTTCTCGATGACGCCGCTGTTTTCCATCCCGTATTCGGAGGCGATCGTCTCCAGATTCGGGGAACCGATCCAAACCTTGCCGTCCGCATCTTCCCAAACGGAGATACGTAGCGGCAGCTCCAAAGAGATAGACGGATCTTGCTGCATCAATAAAGTCCCGACTTTCGGCGAGCCGAAGACGATCACCTTATTCGGAGGCAGCTTCATCCCTACCTCGCTAGCGTTTCGCCCATGATCGAACACGGCGAACACGGAACCTCCTTGAGACTTGATAATCTCTTCGATCCGCCGCATCGTCTCATCCACGCTAAACGGGCTTACTGTTTTTTCCATCAAACGATTCTTTTTCTCCATGGCTGTAATTTTCTTTAGTTTTGTCAAGACAGGAGTCTTGACCGTCCGTACGCTCGACTTCCGGTCATTATTCAGCTGCTCATAAATAACGATTTTGTTCTCTCCTTTGTTCAGCCATACGCCCGGTATGTAAAGCGTTTGCTGAGGGCCGGCGTACCAATAGCGACCGATATTGATGCCATTGATGAAAATAATGCCCTTTCCCCAATCCTCCATATCGATAAACGTATCGCCGGTATCGGACAGGTGGAAGGTTCCCTCGTAGAGAATCGGCTTATTCCCCAACGCCGCTACCTCGGGCGAGCCATTCTTATAGACATAAGGTTCGCCGGAGGCCAAAGCCGGCATCCGGTCCATCGGGAGCTTGTACATCTTCCAGTCCGATATCTCGCTGCCGTTAATCTTGACCGGGCTGATGATCCCCTTCGTATTGCGGACGATCTCCTCGCCATAATTGATACGCCCCATGTTCTCCACCAAGATGTCCAAGGTAGCGTTGAACGGGATATCGATCTCCATCGCATATTGGTTGAAACAACGGTTTAACTCGCCGACACGCTCGCCATCCACGTAGATCGTAGCGTAATCACGCAAGCCCGGTATCTCCAAACGGCCTTTCAAGGGTTGGTTGAAATGGGTAGAGTACAAGACGTAGCCGTATCCTTGGTTCAATTGCTCGAACGTGAGAGGTGTCGGAGACGCTACCGGTTCCCCTTCTTTCGCCAAGGCCAACACATCGGCTACCTTCGTCAAGGAGATCGACGGGATCTCGATCAGCGGTATAGGGGCCGGAGCCTCGGGGACGTCATAGGTGACGTATTTCCGGATCACGTTGCGGATCGAGTCGAACTTCGGGGTCACCCAACCCGCCTCACTGATCGGGGCGTCGTAGTCGTAGCTGGTCAAGTCCGGCTGGATATCATGCTTCTTGTCGTAATTGGCGCCACTGGTGAAGCCGAAATTCGTACCGCCATGAACCATATAGAAATTGAAAGAGACATCGTTTTGGAGGTACGTCTCCGTCTGCCTCGCTATGCCGGAATCGCTTATATCGGGGAATGGTTCCGCCCAGTGCATCAGCCAACCGGGATAAAACTCGGCTACCATATACGGGCCTACTCCCCCGTGATACTCGTTCACCACCTTTTTCAAGTTCTCCACGTTGCTCTCCCCGTTCGCCGTAGGCAACGCTCCCGGGGTGGAACCGCCCTCGAACAACCAGCTTCCGTCCGAGGTGAACAGAGGCACGTTGAAACCGGCGTCCGCCAATTGCCGCTTGATCTTGGCGTTGTAGCGGCGATGCTCCTCCAAGGGGATATCCTTACGTTGCGCCACGTAAGAGCCGAACTCGCTCTCGGCCTGCACCATGATGATAGGGCCGCCTTTCGATACCTGCAAGTCGCCGACCTGCTCGTAAAGCTTATCGATATAAAGCTTCGTGCGTTTCAAGAACTCCGGGTTATCCCGGCGGATCTCCATGCCCGGTATATTCTGCAACCACCACGGATAACCGCCGAACTCCCACTCGGCGCATACGTAGGGGCCGGGACGGAGGATCACCATCAATCCCTCCTCTCCCGCTATCCGGATATACTCGGCCAGATTCTTGTCTCCCTCGAAATCCCATTTACCCGGTTCCGTCTCGTGCAGGTTCCAGAAGACATAGGTAGCGACCGTATTCAAGCCCATCGCTCGCATCATCCGAAGGCGATGCCGCCAATATTGGTGGGGGATACGAGGGTAATGCATCTCACCCGAGAGGATCGGGGTTACCTTCCCGTCTACATAAAAATGACCGTCCTTGATCTCGAACGTACGTTTCTCCTTGGCGAACGAGCCGACAGGTATCAGCATCAAAAGGAGCAATAGATAGGCGATTTTCTTGTTCATGGAATCCATGTGTTATAAAGATTTATTTTTAGGTTTAAGATCTCGTGGCAAATGTATGTAAATAAAAAGAGGATGCCAAATAAATGACATCCTCCCTAGCTTATATATTATATAATGTATAAGTCTGTATTAAGCTTGCTCCAACTGCAAAGTCTTAGTCGGCTGGTCGCAAACCTCCGTCGGGCCGAAGTACTGGATCGGACCCGGATATACATAGCTAGTAGTCAAAGCCCACTCGTCACGGTTAGCGGCGAACGCCTTGAAAGGAGCGCCGTCAAGCTTAACCAAAGCCTTCTGGATAACCGGCTTCATCTCGCCATGACGTTTCTCCATGTTCATCATCATAGTAACAGGGATACCACCGGCGATCCATTGATCAGCGGGAGCGGTCGTGTTACGTACGGAAGACATATAACCTGTCTTACCGGCGGCGATCAAGCAAGATGCCGTGTAACCCAAAGAGTAGCAGTAGTCCGCATCGTAGTTAGACGGAGCGGCGCAACGACCCTCGTAACCGAAGAAGTGGTGTTGTGCGGCGAACTTGCCTACGTACTTGCCCTCGGCCTTCCACTCAGCCAATTTCTTGCCAACCATCTCGGACAATAACTTCTCGGTCTCGATCAAAGAAACCTGTACGTTTCCGTGCGGGTCACGGTCCAAAGACAACTGACGAGCTACGCCCTCCGGAAGAGAAGCGTACAGATCAGAGTTCTCCTTCGTCAACTTGCTGATGATATAAGCACGTTGCTCGCTCTTCTTGATCATCTTGAACTCAGCATCGTGCTTAGCCAAGAAGTCGTTCAACTCGGCAATCAAGCGTTTCATAGCCGGAACGAACTCGATCAAGCCCTCAGGGATCAATACCGTACCGAAGTTGTTACCCTCAGCGGCACGCTTAGCCACGATACCAGCCACGTAAGTAACGATATCGTCCAAAGACATATTCTTCTCCTCAACCTCCTCGGAGATGATACAAACGTTCGGTTGAGTCTGCAAAGCGCACTCCAAAGCGATATGAGAGGCGGAGCGACCCATCAATTTGATGAAGTGCCAGTATTTCTGAGCGGAGTTACAGTCACGTTGGATGTTACCGATTACCTCGGAGTAAACCTTACAAGCCGTGTCGAAACCGAAAGAGGTCTCGATCTGGGCGTTCTTCAAGTCACCGTCGATCGTCTTCGGGCAACCGATTACCTGTACGCCGGCGCCGATAGCCTTGTAATACTCGGCCAATACGCAAGCGTTCGTGTTAGAATCGTCACCACCGATAATAACCAAAGCCTTGATATCAAGTTCCTTCAAGATCTGAAGACCTTTATCGAATTGCTCTTTCGTCTCTAATTTCGTACGACCGGAACCGATCATATCGAAGCCACCCGTGTTACGGTACTCGTCGATAATATCAGCCGTCAATTCCATATATTTATGATCGATCAAACCGCCCGGGCCCAAGATGAAACCATACAGACGAGAATCTGCGTTGTGAGCCTTGATACCGTCGAACAAACCAGCGATCACGTTGTGACCACCGGGAGCCTGACCACCGGAAAGGATCACACCAACGTTCATGACAGGCATAGCCTTCTCCTCGTTACTCTTCTCGAATGTAACGATCGGCATTCCGTAAGTGTTCGGGAACAATTTCTTGATTTCTTCCTGATCGGCTACTGATTGAGTATACTCGCCGTCAACGGCTTTCACTGCACCTTTCAACGCAGCGGGTACCTTCGGTTGGTAAGCTGCTCTTGCGATTTGTAATGCACTCTTTGTCATTTCTTAATTGATTTATTTAGAAATTATTTGATACGTGTTCAAAAGTGACGCGAATATAAGGAAAAAAATCCGTATTAATAAAAAGACAGGGGGATATGTTAATTGAAAAATCACCCTAAAATTGGTTCCGAAGGAATGATTAACACTTTACAAGCCGATTTCCTAAAACAGGTCTGACAATATAGATCAACTCCTTCATCGTCCGCCCCAAATACATAATACTTTATCGTATAAACACACCTTTTTAGCTCCTTTACATAAAGACTTTATATGCATGCAAGCTTTATCCCTAGGTGTATCTCTAGATTATAAAATAATAAATATCAATTCCTCACAAGAAGCCCCTTTTACTATTTTCTTATTCCAACTTTAAATCCGGTAACTTTTTGACGATCTCCATGGTTTGTACGCTCACGTTGATTACGGAGAGTAGCAAGTCCAAGATATAACGGGGGTTATCATGCTCACGGCTCCAGTCATTCGGATCGTTCTTGATCAAGCTACTTGGATCGGTTTTCACTTGATAGCGCTCCATGATCCATTCGATAGCGGATTTACCGTTCACGATGTACTCATACGCCTCATCGGGTATGTTCTCTATGCGAATCGAGCTGTTGTAGATAATCGTATCCTTTTGCCCCTTTTTGGGGAATCGCATTTTCTCTACCTCATAGTATTTATAATCCACCTTGACCGCATATAGATCCGTAGTTCCGGCAATCATACGACCATCCGGGGCTTCCTCCTTTTGCCTGTCACCAATGACTGTCACGCCCTCATACGCAGGTATTTCCTCATAATTCAGATGCAGATTAGCCAGTTGCTTACCCGCATAGGAGAAATCGAGGAATGCGTCTATATCTTCCACGATCGGGATACGTGGTAAGGATTTCTTCAAATCGGCCGCAAAGGCTTCCCGGTATTTCGGGGAATGAAGCAAGCCATACACATAGTAGAAGATGGTTTCTTTCGTGATCTTCCGGGCATTACCGAAACGGGTACGGACTTCTTTCAGTATCCAGTCGGTAATTCCGTCTCGACGGATGTAATCATCGCTTGATTCGGTATCGAATAAGGACAAGGTTTGTTGCTTGTTCTTGTTTTCTTCGTACCAGTAGAGAGGGAAGCATTGACCATTAAAAATAACCTGAAGATCAGGAATGCAATCAACAATTAGACAAGAGAAATCTTTATCTCCGATTCCTTTCACGCAAATCACTAAATTCTGATGAATAGAAGTCGGAAACATATTAAAAACAGGTCCTACATCATTTAAAACAGTCTTATCAAAATATAAATTTTGCTTTGAAAATGGGCGATACAACCCTATAGAGGCATATTTAACATCATAAAAATGCTCTCTATTTTTTTCTACATCTTGTCTATAAGCTCTACTCCAACTTATTTTTAATGGGTCATTGTCAATAAAACTCACAACATCAATATTCGGATTATACCTTTTATACTCTTGATATTTTAATCTTTGCTCATTATAAAACTCATTTGATCGTTTCATTGACTCAAGCATTTTTTGTCTCGAATAGTTATAAGCCCATGAATCGCGGGAAGAACCTATGCCTCTTGCATAAACAGCATTAAATAGAGTCTGCTTATTAGCTTTATTATCCTTATCACCCAAAAGTATCAAAGAATCAAACACATCCCCTCTCTGATTAATCCAATCCCCTTTCTCATTCGGAGCAACAATCTCCCACTGTAATTTACTAGAATCAACGGAACCAAACTCACTTATCTTTTTAAGCTTCTGCTCACGAGATAAATAATCACCAACATCATGATAATAAATCGTCGCTTTCCCTTTCTTTTTCGGGTTCTTTATTAAGAAGGTGATTGATATAGGCGTACGAGAACCTGAACCAAATATTTTACCGCCTTCTTTACGAGACAACTCACCACTCGTACGTTGGTTTCCCCTTAAATTAAACACATATACACTCGAATATTCATCCTCAAGACATTTCCTAAATCCTTCTTGAGCATTTCCATCAATCCAAGCCCCATTACTAATGAAAGCTACCACACCCCCATCCTTGCAATCCGCAATACGATCACTCGCCCAACGAAACGCCTTAATATAACTATCATAAAGAGAGTTCTTATTAGTCGCTTGAGCGGCTTTGGCATACGTCTCGGCAATCCGTTTATCCAAATGAGCGTAACTCAAATTCTGCGCATTATCATTCGCCGATTTCTGTCCGACCGAGTACGGAGGATTACCCATTATAACCCGTACCGGAGCTTTCTTTTGCTTATCCACATTCGCCGCATTCTCGGGAAACCAAGTCTGATCCAAGACATTCTCCTCGTTCTCGGTTGTATGGAAAGTGTCCGTTAAGCAAATGCCCTCGAACGGCAAATAAGTATCTCGCTTTACGAGACTATGAAAGACGCTCTCGATATTGACATCAGCGATATAATAAGCGAGCAAGACCAACTCATTGCAATGAATCTCATTCTTATATTTACGTTCCAGATCTTCCGGACGGATCAAACCGCTTTGTAACAAACGGGTAATGAAAGTACCCGTCCCCGTGAAAGGATCTAAGATATGTACATTCTCATCCGAAAGGCTGCAATCAAATTCCTTGCGCAAGATATCGTCAACGGAATGAATAATAAAATCCACGCATTCCACGGGTGTATAAACGATACCCAGCTTATCCACGGTCTTCGGGAAAGCACCCTTGAAGAACTTCTCATACAGATTTTTGATAAGCATCTGCTTTCCTTCCAGATTGTCAATATCGCCCACGTTCATGCGCACGTTCTCATAGAATTTATTCAATACCTCCGTATCCTTTTCCATGGCCTCGCTCTCCAGTAGCTCCAACATACGTTGCATACTACGGCTGACCGCATTATTCTTGACAAACTGATAGTCCTTAAACAAGGCATCGAATACCGGACGTGTAATCATATGCTGCGCCAGCATCTCCACCGCTTGTCCCTCGTCAATGGAAGGGTTCAAGTTCTTTTGCAAGCCATTCAAGAATTCAACGAAAGCCTCTTTGTGTAATCCCTCTTTCACGACACGGGCGATGCGCTCTATAAATTTCTGGGCGATCAAACCGATCTCCCTCGCCCAGTTCTCCCAATACAGGCGATCTCCGACCTTCTCGACCATCTTCGCGTAGATCCCATCTTGCAAAGAACCGAAACGAAGTTCCAACTGGCGAGCGATTTCCTCATTACTTAGCTCGGTCGCCCCCGTCTGTTGATCCTGCGGATCGGGCATCCAATCCTTCCCGTGCATCCGGCCCGAGCCTTGCGGTATCCCGGCGACAACCACCTTGGGAGGCTTCACCTTATTCAAATGTATCTTATTGACCGTAGCGTTAAACTCATCGTCGTGGGCACGCAAGGCATTCAAGATTTTCCAGACCACGGAAAAACGCTCGTTATCCTCCATCGCCTTCTCCGGCTCCACATCCGCCGGAACGACTACCGGGACAATGATATAACCATATTTCTTCTCATCCGTAGCCCCCTTGTGGAACGTACGCATCACACGCCCCACGCTCTGCACGACATCCACCTCGCTATTACGGGCGGCTACAAAAAGAACAGCGTCCAAAGCCGGCACATCCACCCCTTCGGACAAGCAACGCACGTTCGATAGAATACGGCACTCGTTCGGATTGCCGGTCTCCTCCTTCAGCCAAGCGATCTTCTCCTCCCGTGTAGCGGCATTCATCGCCCCGTCGATATGTTGAACCTCGATATCCACGACCTCTTCCCGTGCTTCCTCCGACAAGGATTCCTTATATTTTCTCACCATCGTAGGCATCACGGCGGCAAACCCCTTGGAAGAGATACCACTCCCCCGCTCACTCGGATTAATTGTCGAGCAAAACGCCACGGCCCGCCGCATTAATACCGGGTCCGCCTCCTTCGTAACCCCCTTATCTCCTTTTATGCGTTTGGACAAGCCATTGATGCAACCGATCAGCTTACTGGCGTCATCCATCTTTATTTCCTTTTGTTGTTTATCCTTGACATCCTCTAGGATAGAATCCGGGATATCATCCTCGCTAATCGTCAGCACCAATACCTTATAGTCCGTCAGCAGTCCCTCACGCACGGCACGTCCGAATCCGATCCGGAAAAACTCCTCGCCATAATAGTCCGGGTTATTCATGCTCCACAACACTAAATCCTTGTCTTTAGCCGTCGCCTTGGCATTGTCATTATAATAACGTGGAGTAGCCGTCATGTAAAGACGCTTTTTCCCTCGGATCAAGTCATTGTTATGTATTTTAGTAAAATGACTCTCATCACGACCTTTTTGCTTAAAACCGGTTGTCCGATGCGCCTCGTCGCAAACGATATAATCGAATATGCCATAAGACGGATCAGCCTCCAATAGCGCTCGCTGCGCCTCGGCCAAGACATCTATACTTTGATAGGTCGAGAATACGACAACCAGTCCGTCCGTATCCTTATAGCCTAATAATTGCCGTTTTATCGAGTTGATATTTGTCGTGGCGGGCAATGGGTTATCGATGATACTCGTCTCGTCATTATCGAAATCGTTCCTTTTGGAAGCCTTGGAATCCGAGCAAATACAAACAGCCTTCATCCTGTACTTCGTATCTGTCATCCAAGCATTCAGCGATTGTCCTAAAAGAGCGATACTGGGGACCATGAATAAAATCAGTCCCTTGCCCCCGGTCTCTTGCTCTATGATCTCCAAGGAGGTGTACGTTTTTCCCGTTCCACAAGCCATGATTAGTTTTCCCCGGTCATGTACCCTGAAATATTCATGAGCCGCTTTCATCGCTTCCAACTGATGCTTGCGAGGCTGTTTACCTTCCCGTAAAGCCGCTTTTCCCGTATCCCCTTTCAAGAGTTTATCCCAATCAACCGGAGAAGCCTCCAACTCATGCATATTGATACGAGTCACCGGAATGTCTTGACCTTTCAACGTCTCTTCCGCATTCGCTCCCCAGCGCAAGGTGGTAGAAACCCAGATCAGGTTACTGAAATACGTGGTCTTCAAGGTTAAATCATCTATAAACGCACGATGAGCGGTGGATATAAAGGAGTCTACGACCGCCTTGCTTATGACGGCCTTCTCGTCATAACATTTACACTGGATGGCCCAATAATCACCCAAATCAGTTTTCGCCACCAAGTCTATACCTAGATCTTTCCCTCCGAAATCCTTTTTCCCCGGAAATTCCTCCCAAAGCCAAACCTCCTGTAGTTTATCCGCATAGCGGGGGTCCGTTTGGAACCATTTCTTTATCAGTTTCTCAAACTTCGCTCCTTTTTCTCTTTCGGTAAAAGATTCGGTACGGAATCTTTGAAGTACTTCTTTAAATGTCATTGTCTCGATCATCCGTTGTTTAGTCCTCAAAAGTACATAAAACTCCACTTATTTCAATAATTTGGACAGATTTTCATTGGAGACATAGTCAACCTTCAACAAGAAGAGGGTGTGTCACCATGAAGTGAACACGAGAAAACAGGTAGCTTATTGTATATTTTACTTGGCTGTTTTTTTACCCGGTCGTATCTTTCCAAAAACACGTACGTAATTTTCAAGAAACACGTACATGTTTTTTCGAAAACATGTACGTGTTTTACTCAAATCTCTATCATAATTTATATTCCACTAATTATAAGCCAGTTACAAACTATTTCAAACAAATGCTTTATTGTATTTTTTTAATCCGTTTACTCTGTAGGCTACTTCAATGGCACAATAGAGTAAACTATTCATCAACTTGCACCTAATTATCACAAAAGACTTCGTATATTTACACCTTCTATTAACGTTAGTTAATCACAAAATTCGATGCGAAAAAGCCCTCTTGCACTCCTATTATCGCTTATCTGCCTGATCTCGTCTCATAACGAGATACAAGCGCAAGGACATCCCCCGACAGATTCATTGCGACAACGGGCCGCAGCGAGCGTGGGTAAGGAAAAGCATGATCTACTGATGCGTATAGCCATGTCCACCAACGATATCGCCGACTGGGACGCTACGCTCAACGACGCTATCGACCGGTGCGATACTCCGGCTATCTGTCAATCAAGATTGAATCGTATACAATGCCTCTTTAATTTCTACTCCGTGGATTCGGCTATCATCGAGGCGCAGGAAAGCCTTCCTTTTATATTGGATGCCAAGCAATACAGTTTCTACTTCTCCACCTATAATACTTATATATCCGGATTGTTCAAGCAAAGACGGTTCGACGAGGCCCGTGAGGAAGCCACAACCATGTTCGAGACGGCGCAACAGGTTAAACAACCGGTAGGCATGACGATGGCCTTGCAGGTACAAGGCAGCATGTATTATAAACTCGGCTTATACGACCAAGCCCTCACCTCGCTGGAAAAAGGGATCGCTATATGCCCCACTTACGAGAATGGCGAGAACCAAGTACTCTACATCTCGGCCGTTCTTTACGAATGGCTCTTCATGACCGCCCTGAAGGTGAACGACACGGAACGCATATCCCGTTACGCCAACAGCTATGCCGCCCTCGTCAACTGGAGGGACGAGCATGGGAAAGTGGACCCGACCGGACATTATCCTGTCACCTCCCGCTCTCTCCAAGCCTTCTCTTTCCTAAAGAAAGGGCAAATAAAAGAGGCGAGACGATTGTTGGATGAGGCAGTCCGGTTTATTCATCCCCAAATCCCGGCCAACGCCTATGAGCATTTTTACGAAGCTCGCCGAGAATTACGGGAAATGACAGGAGATTACCAAGGGGCTATCAAGGATATGGATATCCTGTTAGCTGCTCATGAGGGCGACCTATCTTTCTATATGGACGATTTGTTGAAGAAAGCGGAACTTCTGGCTCATTCCGGAGATCCCCGGTCCTGTATATCGCTCTATCATACGTATATACAGGTGAAAGACTCGGTAAACCGGTTGGATATCGCCTCTCGGATGGATCAACTACGGACTATTTACGAGGTAGACCGGCTCAACCAAGAGAGGCAATACGCAAGGAACTGGATGTTCGCCGCCTTTACCGGTTGCTTGCTCCTTGTCCTTTTGCTAGCGGGATATATCATTTATTCCCAATGTCTAAAAGCAAAGAATCAAGTGCTTTACAGACGTATACAGGAACAGATCCGGCAGGAGAATAAGGCGGTGGAAACCATTAAGCAAATACCCGAGAACGATCTTTCCCGGGAATTACGTTTATTCATAAACTTGAACGAGTTATTGGAAAAAGAAAAGCTATACACCGATCCCACCTTGAACCGGGATGATCTGGCACAACGTTTGGGGACCAACCGTACCTACTTGATGGAAGCCGTACGTACTTACGGCGGGAATATGACCGTCCGCGAATATATTTATGACTTTCGTCTAAAGCATGCCGCCGAACTACTCTCCTCTCCCTCCGCCCTCTCGATCGATCAAATATGCTATGACTCCGGATTCGCTTCCCGCTCGGTATTTTACCGCCTTTTCCGACAGAGCTATGGCCTGTCTCCTAACGAATATCGAAAACTTGCGGAGAAAGAAAAAGAAAATTAAAATACTATATTTCAAAAACTTGCGCCACACGGACAAATGTTTTGCGCCACACGGACAGCTTTTAGGATTACTATTCGCATATTGAAGCGATATCTGTTAATCCTAAAAGCAAGCTATATATGAAGACAAATTATTTTTTTCTCCTTTTCTTTCTTTTGATTCTGATGGGATGTTCGGATGACAAAAACATTCCGGATATCCCGGCCTCCACAGAGGACACCTATGAAGGAGTACACGATCTGATCAGTTTCACGAAAGAAACCGAAGATTTCACGTATGGAGACCTGACTTTCCACATCAAGACTCCCGACGGGAACATTATCCAACGGAAAGCCAAGCACCGGCGATTATCCGGGACTTCCCTATTCACTATGGAAAAAGGGCTGAAGGAGGGTAAATACCAGCTACTATATATGGAATATACCATCCAATCGGATTGCCCGGACATTGACGGGCGGAATGGGGAGTTCGGCATGGGGTGCTACATTACCGTCAGTGAGAATGGGATCTCCACCGAAACCAACCGTGACGAGCGAATCGGCCTGTATGGGAACGGTACGCCGGAAGATCCGTACCGGATAACCTCTGCCGATGATTTGGCGAAGATACAAGAAGCGATCCTCAACTTCCACAACAATGGTAACCTTGTTAATTCCTCCACCTGCTTCGAACAACAAAATGACATTAGCATGGCCAACTATAATGACCAATGCGGCTGGGAGGGCAACTGGTACCAGATCGGATTATCAGCCAGTTATCCTTTCACGGGCTATTATGACGGCAACGGCTATACGATCCGGGATTTGAAAATGTTAGATAAAAACGCCGTGGGCGCTAGTTGTTCGGCTTCGTAAATCAAGCCATCATCTCGAATCTCACCATCGAGAAAGCCACCATAACCGGCTATGGAGCGCTATCGGCTATCGTAGGAGCCGTTACCACCAAGGGGGGAAGCATCAATAAGACATTTATAAAAGGGTGCGTAGTAAAAAAATCCACCATCGAAAGCCGTAGCGATGGCGTAGTCACGGACGGCATGGCCATAGGCGGGATCGCCGGCATGGTAGACCCGAACGTAAATCTCTGGATAGATTCCTGCTCAGTAGAGGATTGCACTATAAACGGGGCGATCGCCGTAGGAGGAATCCTTGGCGGAGGAACAGTGTACTCAATGACACAAATCACGAACTCCCACAACCGGAATACCAAGGTAACCGCATCTTACAATTGTGCCGGAGGAATCGTTGGGTACGCCGATACGCTCTATGTATATTCATGCAGCAATAATGGCACTATCAAAGGTGCCGCATCCACAACCGCTCCTCCCGGAAACCTTCCTGCCAATTCTATATATAATGTAGGAGCGGGTGGGATCGCCGGAGGAAGTGGATTGAGCACCATCATTTCCAGCCGAAACAGCGGGACGGTGCAAGGAAGCAGGGGCGTAGGGGGAATTATCGGAAGCACACTGGTAACTACCCAGCCGAAAACTTATTATAATAACACGTTTATCGGTTTTTGCTCGAACTCGGGGAATATAAACGGCGACAGTTATATAGGAGGATTATGCGGTGAGGCGCAACTTGGCGCTTATAAATCGTATAATGAGGGTATGATCGAGGCTAATTCATCCTTCGCTGGTGGAATTTTAGGATTCGCTCCCTTGGCCTCCATCACCAATACGGCGAATTTCAATAAAGTAATCGCCTCCTCTTATAGCGGAGGAATAGCCGGTTCCATCCTTGCCGGCTCGTTGGGTATTAACACGAATCTGGGGGAAGTAGCCTCCTACCATGAATATGCCGGTGGTATGATAGGAAGGGCAGGGAATACGCTTGCCATGAACTATTGTTCCAATTTCGCGCCGATATCAGGCTCCTCATACCTCGGCGGTATGATCGGCGAGGTAGGCGACGCAAAGAAATGGACGATCATGGATGGCGTATCCTTGGGGTTTGCCACATTCGAGCTGGCGTCTACTCTTGTCGGATTTGTCCCTTTCGCTAAAATCGTGGGAGAAAGCGGAGAAATCCTTGTTAACTGCGCCCTTACAGTACTTAGCCTCGTCTTAAATGATATCGATATTTTATCAGAAGGTTTTAGCGTATTCGGGCTTATTTCACACGGTCATCCGGAGACTATAGAAACAGAGAGGCTGAAAGGTGTCATTACCCATGATATCGCCATGTTGGAATCAGACATGGACACGAAACTGGCCAATAAAATAGATAACCTATCGTTCGCAAGCATCAAATTGAGGAGCAAAGACATGACAAATAGGTTCATGTCTAATCGAAAGACACTAACAGAATGGTTTGAAAGTGGGGCAAACCACCAGATTTATAGTGACGCGATGAATTATAAGAGAGGGTTGCTCTCCAAACAGATCCTTAAAAGCAAAAAAAACGAAGAAGTTCTACATACGGTTGTCAGTGGTGTTTGTTGCGCGGTCAATTCAGCCTTGCTTTTTGTTACAGTTATCACTTTCCCCGAAGGTGTTCCCGCTGTAGCCTTGATGGGAGGTGCGCTAGCGTTAGTCAGTTTCGGCAATTCGGTTTCAGCCACTCTTGATGATTTCGTGGAAAACTCCGTCGTTATCACACAATGCTTAAACGCCGGAGAGATTGGCCAATATAGCAGCGGAGGCTTGGTAGGCCAACTTCAGCAAAGCTGCCTTATCTCCGATTGTATAAATATGGGACGCTCAAACAAAAGAGCCAATGCCCTAATTGGAGTTGTCAATCCAAACGTAAGGGTAGGCAGGAACTTGAATGTCGGGGAGAATTGGTATCTTTTCGCACCTCCCGCATCCGTTTCTTATTTTGGGAATTACTGCATGCTGGGCACTGTAGAGCAACCGAATCCTGTGATTATGAACATATTCAGCTTACAAGACTTAAAGTCGGAAAAGACCTTTACTGGATGGGACTTTGATGTAAAATGGGAAATACCATCCAACGAAACAGGCAGCTTTCCGATCCCTAAGAAATCCGAGATGCAATTTGATAAACCTAATTTATAAATAAACGAACAAACATGAAAACATACACTAAAGGTGAGTTCTATCAATTCAATTTATCCTCTTGTATCAGACAGCAGAACTCT
>ENA-OWRC01001590-OWRC01001590.1-human-gut-metagenome-genome-assembly--contig:-NODE-1590-length-21496-cov-4.099016_pt1 | contig 21496 bp, 19 predicted proteins | sample MGYA00248268_ERZ651895 | MGnify/ENA primary metagenome ERZ651895 (study PRJEB26924, sample SAMEA4378242) | human gut metagenome | biome: human gut; feature: human-associated habitat; material: faeces...
GGCGTGTTCGGGACTTTCACCCATTAGAGCGCGCCCATGGCGCGCAAACCAAAAAAGGAACCCCGCAACGCAGGATTCCTTTCTCAACACCAAACGAATCCCTACTTTAAAAGTAAGGATTTTCGCCTCGATTTTCTACCATATTTATTCGCCCACTTTTACCCGAAAAATCCGCTTTTACTCAGCATCATAATTATCCAGGAAATTGTGATACTCTCCATCTTTCTTATAACCAATGATGGTCTTTAAATTCACATTGCTGACACTATTGAAAATATTACTGTCGATGAACTCACTCTTTTTGCGAAGTTCCGTCACAAGATCTTTCATCTCCTCACGTTTCGAACCTTTTGCCCCGCCACAGCTTGTACAGTTTTCAGTAAAACGGCATGCACACTGGATAAACTGCAGGCGGTTGTAATCACGCCATGCCTTGATATCCTCTTCTTTGACAAGATACAGCGGACGGATCAGTTCCATGCCCTCAAAGTTCTGGCTGTGAAGTTTTGGCATCATAGTCTCCACTTTGCCGCTGTACAACATTCCCATCAGGATCGTCTCGATCACATCGTCAAAATGATGTCCCAGCGCGATCTTGTTACAGCCTAACTCTTTTGCCTTGGAGTACAGATATCCTCTTCTCATTCTTGCACACAGGTAACACGGATTCTTATCCACCTCCGCAACAGAATCAAAGATCTGTGTTTCAAATGTCGTGAGCGGAATATCAAGAAGTTTTGCATTTTCCTGAATAATACGCCAGTTTTCCTCGTTGTAACCTGGATTCATGCACAAAAAAACAAGTCCAAAATTGCGTTTTCCGTGTCGGTATAATTCCTGAAACAGTTTTGCCAAAAGCATGGAATCTTTTCCACCGGAAATACACACTGCAATCTTATCGCCGTCCTTTATCATTTCATAATCATGCAGTGCTTTGGTGAAACGGCTCCAGATTGGTTTTCTGAATTTTTTGATCAGGCTTTTTTCAATCTGCTCCGTGCGCTCTTTTCTTGAATCGTCCTCCATTGTCACGCGCGTGAGCTGATATCTTAACCATGCGCGGTAACCACCCTCTAAGTTGACAGTCGTAAACCCATCGTCCTCTAATATTTCAGCTGCATCACGGCTGTTTTCACCCACATGGCAGTACAGATAAACAGGCTGATCTTTTTTTAAAATAGCTGTCTCACCCGCTTCAATCTTTTCTAATGGAAGATTAACAGCGCCCTCGATCGCTCCGTGCGAGAAATCATTTTCCGGACGGACATCTATAAGCTGCAGTCCCTCTGTTCCGTTCTGTGCCAGTTCTTCTACAGTAATTGTATTCAAAATATTTCCTCCAATTTCGTTCACTTCGTGTGGTATTACAATAAAATATTTTCCCGCTTTTCGGGCAAACCCGTTGTTCCAATCCATCGATTGCATGTTCCACACACTTCCTGTTATCAGCAATTACACCGTGCGTACACGTTTTCCTTCTTTGATCTCCTCTAAGATCTCAGCCACTGCCTCACGTTCATCAAAATGATACTTCACGCCACGGATTTCCTGATAATCCTCATGCCCTTTTCCGAGCAGTACGATCATATCTCCCGGCTGGGCATTTACCATGCAGTAAGCGATTGCTTCTTTTCTGTCGTCGATCTCGATATACTTTCCATTGCTCTTTGCCAGTCCGACTTTAATATCGTTATTGATATCACGGATTTCTTCGTCTCTCGGATTATCGCAGGTCAGTACACAGAGATCCGCCATCTCACCGGTCACCTCTCCCATATCATAACGGCGCAGTTTTGAACGGTTTCCACCGCCGCCATACACACAGATCAGGCGTTTCGGATGATATTCCATCAATGTTGTAAGCACGCTTCTGGTGCTGACTTCGTTGTGTGCATAGTCAATAATCAGGTAATAATCTTTTGATACCGGAAGCATTTCCACACGGCCTTTAACCTGTACCTTGTTTAAACCATCTAAGATCGCCTGATCCGAAATTCCTGCCAGATGACATACCAACATGGTCACCAGTGAATTGTATACCGAAAATCTACCCGGAATATGCACTCTTGCCTCACAGTCCATGCAGCCTTTTACATGAAAATGCATACCGAGTTTTCCATTCTCCTTGATAAATCCAAGATCCGCTGCAACCAGATCAAGCGGCTTCCCAAGAAATGTTTTTTCATTATTATCCTCTGCGCCAAAACTGTGGATCTCACAGGTATGGTTTGCTGCAACTGCCTCGCTGTGCTCATCATCCGCATTTAAAATACCAATCTTGCACTGGCGGAATAGCATGCTCTTACATTCTAAATATTCCTCAAAAGATGCATGTTCATTTGGTCCGATATGATCTGGGGAAAGGTTGGTAAACACACCATAATCAAACATGATTCCCGCTGTACGGTCCATCTTAAGTCCCTGGGATGATACCTCCATCACCGCATACTCACAGCCTGCCTCCACCATAGATGCAAACATGCGGTGCAGTTCGTAGGATTCCGGCGTTGTGTTTTTAGACGGAATCTTTTCATCTCCGATCATTGCACCGATCGTTCCGATAAGTCCAACTTTTTTGCCGGCCGCTTCCAACACATTTTTGATCATGTATGTTGTGGTTGTCTTTCCTTTTGTACCGGTCAGTCCGATCGTAATCAGTTTTTCTGCCGGATAGTCAAACAGCGCTGCTGACATCAGTGCCAGTGCATAGCGGGCAGACTCCACTTTTAACACCGTGATCGTACCCGGGATCTGAGCAGCTTCTTCATCACGCTCCACAACAATGACGCTTGCCCCCTTTTCCACCGCATCCGGAATATATTTATGACCATCCGTCACTGCTCCCACCATGCAGACAAACATGGTTTCTTTTGCAATCTTTCTCGAATCATAGATGATGTCCCTGACCTCTGCATCCATGCTTCCCTGTAAACATTCATATTTTATCTTTTCACAAATCTTACTTAATTTCATTTTTCCTCCGGTTCCGGACAATTAAAACTGCAAAGATATCATTTTTTAATTTTCATTTCCGGCAATCATTATGATAAATCGTCCTTATTCTTAATGTACAACTTCAAACCATGAAAAGCCGCCGTACATTCTGCACGGCAGCCCCGATATCAAATTTCTGCTGCTGTTCACAAAATTCAGTCTCTGGCGCACAACCTGACAGCAGATGCCAAGTCCCCGCGTGAACAGTAACAATTTCTTTTATTTTTCTAAAACATGTGACGCATCAATCTCCGCTTCAAATACGGTGTGTGATGGTCCCGTCATAAACAGATGGTTCGTTTTTTCATCCCACTCGATCAAAAGCGGTCCGCCGATCTGCTCCACAGTAACTTTGCGGTCTGTTCTTCCAGTTAAAACACCTGCGACAACCGCTGTCGAACAGCCTGTCCCACATCCGATCGTCTCGCCGGTTCCACGCTCCCACTCACGGATCTTGATATAATCACGTTTTACAAACTCAGCAAATGTGACGTTCGTCTTGCTTGGAAACAGGGATGTCATATGTTCGATCGTCTTTCCGTAACGCTCCACATCAAGGTCTGCAACAGAATCCACAAACATTGCACAGTGTGGATTACCCCAAGATACTGCTGTAATATGGAATGTTTTATCTAAGACCTCCACCGGCTGTTCCACGAACTGATCTAAATTTGTATTTACAGGAATTACTTTCGTATTCAGTCTCGGCTCCCCGATATCCGCCCGGATATTAGATACTAATCCATCCGTCACAGTCAGGTTCAAATGCTGCATTCCACCAAGTGTTTCGATCACAAGTTCTGTCTTATCCGTCAGTTTATGGTCATAGACATATTTCCCGACAGAACGAAGTGCGTTGCCACACATTTCGCCTTCTGAACCGTCCGGGTTAAACATCCGCATCCGGAAATCTCCCTTATCAGACGGACAGATTAAAACCATACCGTCCGATCCGATTGCAAAATGTCTGTCACTGACAAAACGTGCCAGCTCCGGTAAATTTGTAATATTCTGATGAATGGCATCAATATATACATAATCATTTCCAAATGCCTGCATTTTTGTAAATTTCATGGTAATCCTCATTTCTGCGCCGCGTTTTTACGCATTCATTGCACGGTCAAGATCTGCGATGATATCATCTGCATTCTCAATTCCGACTGACATACGAAGGAAACAATCTGTGATGCCAAGTTTTTCCTTGATATCAAGTGGTGTATCTTCATGTGTCTGCGTGGTCGGATAAGTGATCAGTGTCTCTGTTCCGCCAAGGCTCTCTGCAAACATGATCATATCAACACCCTTTAAGATTTTCTTTACTGTTTCAAAGCTGTCAACGGTAAATGAGATCATTCCGCCAAAACCCGTCGTCTGTTTTTTGGTCACTGCATAATCCTTGTGATCCTCAAATCCCACATAATATACTTTCTGTACTTTCGGCTGTGTTCTGAGCCACTCCGCAACTTTCTTTGCATTTTCATTATGTCTGTCCATACGAACTGCCAGAGTCTTGATTCCTCTTAAGATCAGCCAGCTGTCAAGCGGTGCAAGCTGACTGCCATGGGATTTAATGTGAACATGGATCTTTTCTGCGATCTCCTCGTTATCCTTTACAACTACGATACCGGAAATCGTATCATTGTGTCCTCCTAAATATTTCGTGGAACTGTGTGTTACGATATCTGCTCCAAGCTGTAACGGTTTCTGGAAATACGGTGTCAAAAACGTATTATCTACAACCGTAAGTGCTCCGATACCCTTTGCGATCTCAGAAAGTGCATGGATATCTGCCACTTTCATCATCGGGTTGGTTGGTGTCTCAATGAAGAACATCTTTGTATTCGGGCGGATTGCTGCCTTTACCTCATCAAGTTCCGACATATCCACATAAGTGTGCTCGATTCCGTATTTTCCAAAAACATCGCCGATGATACGGAATGTTCCACCATAAATATCGTCAGATAAGATCACATGATCTCCCGGATTTAACAGGGAAAATACTGCCATATTAGCTGCCTGTCCGCTGGAAAATGCAAATCCTTTGATCCCACCCTCTAAGATTGCCATGGTACGCTCTAATTCCTGTCTGGTCGGATTCTCAAGACGACTGTACGCAAATCCTGTGGATTCCCCAAGTTCCGGATGACGGAAAGTTGCCGTCTGAAAGATCGGCATGCTGACGGCTCCGGTAAGCGGCTCCGTACCAAGTGCTCCGTGTACTGCTTTTGATTCAAAATGTAACTCTTCTTTTGTACTGTAATCGTTGTAATTGCTGAAATTCTTCATGCCGTTCTCCTTCTTTTCTATCTTATTATTTCAAGTTTATAAAACATTTATTTCCTGTAACTGGTCTCTTTCATATGTTTCTATTATATAAAACACTTTTTAAAATATATACTCGTCCAGTGCTGTGTATATTGCAAATTGTGCTTTTTTATGTTAGGGTTGGATTGATGTCAGGGGAAAAGGTGGATTAAAGTTCCCTGAATGGCAGTTTGTTTTTCCTGACAGCATTTTATTCATCTAATTCGGAAGGAGTGCCTATATGCCGGAATATAAAAAAGTCGGTTATCTGACATCGAGTTTTAAATTATTTCACCTGAAAGATCAGAATAAAAAGGAGTTTTCCTATCACTATCACGATTTTCACAAGATCCTGATCCTGTTGAATGGTGATATCACTTATTGTATTGAGGGACGTTCTTACCAGCTTGCCCCGAATGATATCGTGCTGGTTCACGCGGGGGAGGTGCACCGGCCGATCATCCAGTCGGAGTCTCCTTATGAGCGTATTATCATCTATGTTTCGCCGGACTTTTTGAAAAAATACAAGGAGCCGGACTGTGATCTTTCACATTGTCTGAAACAGGCTGCTGCTGAGCAGTCCCACGTTCTGCGTTTTCACGGCTCGCGTGCTGCAAAGTTAAAGACAGCGATACAGTCACTTGACCATGCTAAAAACGATAAAGATTTTGCAGCTTCCCTGCATCAGGAAATTTTATTTTTGGAATTTATGATACAGTTAAACCGTGCCGCCATGCATGATGGCATTGAATTTATCAATGATTCTGCCTCCGACGAAAAAATTATCGCTGTGTTAAATTATCTTGGCGAACATCTGACGGAAGACATCTCCATTGATACTTTGTCTGCGCATTTTTTCCTAAGCCGCTCTTATCTGATGCACACATTCAAAGAGCAGACCGGCTACACGATCGGCAATTATCTCTCGACCAAAAGACTGCTTCTTGCAAAGGATCTGATTGCGGAAGGGGCACCGATCACCGAGGTCTGCTATGCATGCGGTTTTAAGAATTATTCGACCTTTTCGCGCGCATACAAAAAAAGTTTTGGAGAGGCCCCACGCGAGTCTCTCCAAAACCTGAAATCCTAGCATCTAACTTTTTCTCAGACTTATTGTATGAACAACAGCGTTTGCATCTTACTGGCGCTCTGCCATCTCATTCATGAGCGTCGGTATGAACTGTTTCTTTCTTGAAACGATTCCCTCTAATAAAATGCCCTCACTGCGTTCTTCTTTGCGGAACGCAGCTCCTAAAATTTTGCCTGCATTTTCCCCGTCAAAAATAATCTTTGAAGATTCCTCTAAGATATCTGTCAGCATAACATAGACCATATCGATCTTCTTTTCTGCAAGCACCTGCACCATAAACGGACGTATCTGCTCTGCTACTTTGTCTAACTCTTCCCGGCTCATGGCACTGATCTGCGCTACGCCAAAATCACAGTCATCGGTATGGAAAATTTTGAAATCCTGATAAAAAATCTCTTCTGTCGTTTTCCCACTGAAATTACTGCCCGCCTGGAACATATTTTTCGCATAAGTCTCAATATCCACTTCCGCGATCACTGCAAGAGCCTCCGCAACTGATTTATCTAACGGAGTACATGTCGGTGAACGGAACATCAGCGTATCGGAAATAATTGCAGACAATAAAAGACCTGCGATCTGTTTCGGCACATCCACACTCTTTTCCTGATACATCTGATAAATGATCGTAGATGTACATCCAAGCGGCTGGTTTCTAAAATATACCGGTGAAACTGTCTCAAGACTGCCGAGACGATGGTGATCAATGATCTCTAAGATCTCAGCCTCGTCAATCCCGTCTACCGCCTGCGCCTTCTCATTATGATCAACAAGTATCACCTGTTTTTTCTGCATATTCATCAAATTACGGCGTGAAACCATTCCGGCATAATTACCGTTTTCATTTAAGATTGGGAAATCACGGTGTCTGATTTTTGACATCGTCTCCCGCACTTCATCGACATAGTCTTCAATTCCGAATGTGATGATATTTTTCTGTGTCATAAACTGTTTGATCGGCATACTCTGATTAATAAGACGCGCCACAGAAAAAGTATCAAACGGTGTCGTAATAATGATGCAGTCATGTTTTTCTGCCAAAGTGCGCACGTCCTCGCCGACTTCGATTCCTCCACCGATGATCAGACAGCTCGCATTTGACTCGATTGCCTGCTTCTGCGCCTCTTCCCGGTCACCTAAGATTACCATATCATCATCCTCGATATAGTCTGCCATATATTCCGGATTTGAAGTAGCTACCACTACCTTTCCCTTTACAAAATAGGCATGTTCATTTCCTACAATAATCGTTCCATCTAATGTTGCGGCAATATTTTTATATTGTGTTCGTGCCTGGGATAACACATGATTATCAAAAACGTCCATGTAAGACGTTGCAATATCCTTCGTAACAATGATTCCTTCGAGTTTTCCAAACTGATTGGTTACCGGAAGTGTTACAACCTCTAATTTTTTCATGGTCTCCCATGCACGTCTTAAGGAAATCTGGCTGCTTACGCCTGCCGTTCTTCTGAAATTGATATCCTTAATCTGTGTTCCCGCATAGGTGACTAACTCCGGCTCCTGTGCTCCAAAATAATCCAGCACATAATGTGTCTCCGCATTTACTGCTCCGGCACGTTTTGCCACATAGGTTTTATCGTTTTCTGTCTGATTTTTTAAATATGCATAAGAGAGAGCTGCACAAATAGAATCCGTATCAGGATTTTTGTGCCCTACAACCCAAACTTTTCTCTTTTCTGCGCTCATGAAATTCCTCTCTTTACCTAAAAAATAGCAGCTATTATATTGATTGCTGCAAAATTCACTTTTCTTATTTTAAAAAAGAAAGAAACAGACGCTGGCAATGCCGGCGTCATGTTGTATACCATTAAAAGTGAAATACTCCCATAGAGTATAAAATAAAAATAATCAATACTACAAAATTTAAGATTGAAAACCAGGACAACAGCTTCACATAACCTTTGACAGAGTCCACACCACCCTCCATCTCGTCCATTTTTTCGATCTTGGAATCAAACTCATTGAACAGATCCTGTATGTTGCGATAACATTTGACATTTTCCGTGTGTACTTTTTCAGAAAGATCCGTCTTAATGGACTCCAACTGTGACGTTGCATTCTCTAACAGTTCTTTGACCTCCGCAATCTGTCCCTCGCTGAGCTTCTTATTTGCAATCGCCTGTTCCTCTAAGAACTGCTTGTTCGCCGCGATCTGTTCTTCATTTAATTTCCGGTTAGAAGCTGTCTGTTCCTCATTCATCCTGCGATTTAAGGCAATCTGTTCTTCACTGGTCTTTCGGATATCAGCCACCTGTCCGCTAAGACCTGCCTCAATCTCAGCCATTTTCGTCGTCACTTTATCCGCAAGCGCATCTACCTTTCTTCCAAACTCAGTAACGATCTTGTCCGCCTCTTCCTGACGTTCTGTTAAAATATGTTCTAACTCCTGTGCTTTGCCGGCTCTCTCATCCACAAGTGACTGCAGTTCCGCTGCCTTGCTCTCCTTTGCCTCTAAAAGCACCTGAAGCTGTTTTGCTTTCTCGCGAAACTCATCGATCTGATTGATCAGTAAATCTTCATTTTCCACGTCCTTTTGTGTCCTTTCCTGTTCCTGCGTGTGCATCTGTCCACTCTCTTCCGGCTTATTCCGGTTCAAAAGTCGTACATTCTGCGGCACCATCCGCTTTTTCCGGGGTTGAAGCTGTCTGAATACCATCTGCCATAAACCAGCCATCTGTGTTCACTTCTTCCCCCTTTCTGATTTTTTTCGCAATATATCATGGTTATTCTATCATTATCGTTTTTCTTTGTAAACAATAAATTATTTTCCATTATGTTAAACATGTGGACTGTGAAACTTTATATTTTCATTAAGGATCGCATAGATGACAAAGAAGCGATTCCAACTGGAACCGCCTCTGTCAAAAAAGGGATTATTTTTTCTTCAATATGATTTCATTTCACAAATAGTATGTTTTTGATTATCTACATAATTTTTTGAACTCATCAGCTACGAACTGGACTTTTGTTCCAATGACAACCTGAACAGCTGTTTTACTTGGTCTGATAACACCAGCAGCCCCTGCTGATTTGATTTTCTTCTCATCTACTAAAGAACTGTCTTTTACTTCAAGCCGAAGTCTTGTAATACAGTTATCAATACTTTTAATATTTGCTGCACCACCAACGCCTTCTAAAATTGCTGCCGCTACAGTTGTATAATCACTGCTCCCAAGGTCGACATTTTTCTCTGCTTCCACATCATCGTCTTCTCTACCAGGAGTTTTCAGATCAAACTTTGTGATAGCGAAACGGAATACAACATAAAATACAATAAATGCTGCAATACCAAGTGGAATGATCATCCAGGTATTCTTCGCTGCCGGAAGGGTTGCAGAGAAAAGAAGGTCTGTTGCTCCAGCAGAGAAACTAAAACCTGCTCTAAATCCAACTAATACCGTGATCACTGTGAAGATACCATATAATAATGCGTATACAACATAAAGTGCCGGTGCAAGGAACATGAACCCAAACTCAAATGGCTCTGTAACACCACAGACAAATGCACAGACAGCTGCGGAGGCAACCAGACCGATTGCAACTTTCTTCTTATTACTCTTAGCCGTCTGAATCATAGCAAGAGCTGCACCCGGAACACCGAACATCATACATGGGAAGAATCCAGACATATACATACCTAAATCCCATGTTACATCTGCAGACGTCTCGCCTGCCCAGAAATGTTGTAAATCCCCAAGTCCGATTGTATCGAACCAGAATACATTGTTAAGTGCATGATGTAATCCGGTTGGAATCAGCAATCTGTTTAAGAACGCATAAATACCTGCACCAACAGGACCAAATCCAACAATTCCTTCACCGATTGAAACTAATGCTCCAAATAATAAAGGCCAGATGAATAATAAGATTGCGGATACAATGATAGAAACAACACCTGAAACGATTGCTACACAACGCTTACCACTGAAGAATGACAGCCAGTCAGGAAGCTTAGTTGATTTGAATCTGTTGTAGCAAAGTGCACCAATGATACCGGCGATGATACCGATAAATGGGTTTTCGATTTTGCTGAATGCGATAAATGCTGTTGATCCTTCTTCCAGTGTTCTAAGAACAGATACTGCTCCAGTAGAAAGAAGGTTTGTGATCATCAGCCAGGATGCAAGTGCAGCAAGACCTGCTGTACCATCATGGTCATCAGACATACCAACACCAACACCGATTGCAAAGAGGAGTGCCATATGATCGATCAAGGCACCACCAGCTTTTACAAGGAAAAATCCGATCTGCTCAACAACACCAGTTACATCTCCACCCTGCATAGTAGATGGACACATTGCGTATCCTAATCCCATCAGGATACCACAAATCGGAAGACAAGCAACAGGAAGCATAAGAGCTTTTCCTAATTTCTGTACGAATTTCATAGAATTCCCTCCTTAATAATCTCTCATTTTTAATCCCTTTTTATTTTAACCGGCAAATGAGTCCTCCGGTCAAAATCACCTCTGATCCTCCGGGTCTTCCACAAACCAGAGAACCATCTATGACAAAAGCGCAATGCGCTAAAGTCCAAGTTCATCTGCGGCTGTTCATTTCTTAATGCAGCCTTTCATTTTTGTTACCGTTCAAAGCAACCTTATTCGTCCTCCGAATCCGCCATCGCAACACGGCGAATATGGAGTGTCAGATACAAAACTTCCTCTCCTGACAGCTTGCAGTCTGCCGTCTGTTCTATGTAATCTGCAACTTTTCTGCTGCAAGAATACTCCTTCGGATACTTTCTCTGCATCATCTCTGTGATCTCATTCTCTTCCTCTTCCAGCAATTCCTTACGATAAATCCTCTGAAGAAGAAACTTCACATGTGTCAGAAATCTCTCATAATGCAGCGAGCCTTCATCCATCTCAATTCCAAGTTCATCTGCTACGATTCCAAGAATCTCTTTCATCTGATTTGGAAATCGTACCGCATCCCGAATATCTGTTCCATACTCTGCGTTGACAAAATGCAATGCAATAAATCCTGCTTCGTCCTCAGGCATCTCTACATCCAGTCTCTTTTTCACAAGTTCTACCGCATATCTTCCGAGTTCAAATTCCTGTGGATAAAATCTTTTAATCTCCCACAGCAACGCATTCTCAAGATGAATCCCCTTTTTACAGCGGCTGATCGCGAAACTGATATGATCTGTCAATGTAACATAGATGCTTTGATTTAATTTCAGCTTCATTGTCTTCTTCGCATAAGAAATGATCTCATTGGAGATCTGAACCTGCTCAAGCGGCATCTTCGCCAGCAATTCCTTGAGCTGCCCTGCTATGCTCTGACTCTTGATGCGGAAAATCTTCTCAACCTTCTCCACCGGAACTTCCTGCCCCCGCTTCATCTGGAATCCGATTCCCCGTCCCATGATAACAACTTCTAAGCCTGTTTCATCAAATGCAGATACAATGTTGTTATTAATTATTTTGTCTATAACCATCCGATTGGCCTTTCTCTAACTTCGGGAAAATCTCCCTAATAAATAAAAAAGCCAAACTTTAAGGCATCCCCCTGATTCATCCGGTGACGCTCATAAAATCTGGTTTTGCCTGCCTAACAGTAACAATCCTTCTTTAATGATAACTGTTCGTCAATGTTATCTCTTTTCTACGTGATTCAGTATAACAAACCTGCACATAAAAGTCAATCAAATATTTTATAATTTGTTAATAATATTTATATTTTTTTTATACTTTTACATGATATGCGATTTTCTTCGTTATTTTTCACAAAAACAAATTTCAGACATACTCTTTTCTTCGGGTCTCCGTCTGAAATTTGGTTCTGTCTACTGACAATCACTACACTGTCTAGTGTAACAGCGAAACGGTTCATTGTCAACCTTTACAAAAAATTATTTACTTTTTTTCTTCAAGGTAGTCAATTTCAACAAGCCTTAGTCCCTGTGGAGGAACTGTCATTCCTGCTGCCTGTCGGTCCTTTGCCTCAAGAATGGCTGGAATCTGTTCCGGGGCAATCGCTCCTCTTCCGACTCCGATCAACGTACCTGCAAGGATTCGAACCATATTGTAGAGGAATCCATTTCCACGGACACGAATGGTAATAAGCTCCCCTTCTTTCTCTACTTCCAGATCATAAATCGTGCGAACCGTATCTTCCACCTGAGTATGAACATTACAGAAGCTCTTAAAGTCATGCTCCCCTTTCAGATATCCTGCTGCTTCTCTCATCTTCTCAAGATCCAGGTCAAAAGAAACATGGTACGTGTCTCTTCTTCTCATCGGATCCGGGAACTTGCTATTTAAGATCTTGTATTCATATGTTTTCTCCGTATCACAATGTCTTGGATGCCAGTCTGCTTCCACCTCATCTGATGACACAACCACAATATCTTCCGGAAGCAGTGGATTCAATGCATAAGCAAATCGGTCGGCCGGAATTGTAGACTCTGTGTCAAATACAGCAACGTTTCCCTTCGCATGGACTCCCGCATCCGTGCGGCTTGCTCCGATTACGATAATCTCTTCCTTCGTAAGTCTAGAGATTGCCTGATTCAATTCACCTTCAATCGTCGGCACTTCCGGCTGCACCTGCCATCCACAATAAGCAGTGCCGTCATATGCCACCCTTAATCTGATTCTTCTCATATCTAAAACCCTTCTCCTACTAAAACCCTTCTCCTATAACAAAAGGGACAGAAATCTCCGTCCCTCTTCTCTTCATTAAAATATCCACAATTTAAATGGTACGAATCTTCCGATCACTACAATCGCAATCAGATATCCCCATGTGATTGCATAAGCAAGTCTGTCCTGATAATGATATTTCAAAGGCTTCATCTTTGTACGCCCTTCACCACCATGATAACAGCGGGCTTCCATTGCCATCGCCAGATCATTCGCTCTTCGGAATGCGGACACAAAAAGCGGAACAAGGATCGGAATCATTGCCTTTGCTCTCTGGATAATATTTCCTGATTCAAAATCAGCTCCTCTTGCAATCTGTGCCTTCATGATCTTGTCTGTCTCTTCCAGCAGAATCGGAATAAAACGCAGTGCAATAGACATCATCATCGAAATTTCGTGTACCGGTACATGGATTCGGTTCAGTGGATGAAGCAGCTTCTCCAGTCCATCCGTCAGTCCGTTCGGAGTCGTTGTAAATGTCATCAAAGAAGATCCTGCAACAAGCAGTACAAGACGAACTGCCATGAACACAGAAGTACGAAGTCCTGTCTCTGTGATCGTAATGATTCCCCAATGGAATAACACTGCACCGCCTCTTGTAAGGAACAAGTTCATAGCCACTGTAAACAATAACAAGATCACAATCGGCTTAAGTCCTTTTCCGATAAACTTTGCCGGGACTTTAGAAACGTGAATCATGCACGCAAGAAATACAAATGCCAATGCATATCCAAGCACACTGTTCTGCACAAATAAAGAAACCAAAAAGATCAGTGTGCAGACAATCTTCACACGCGGATCCAGTCTGTGAATCGGACTCTGCGCCGGATAATACTGTCCTATCGTAATATCTCTGATCATGACTGCACCTCCTGTCTCTTCTTCAGGAAGTTGTAGATCTGGTCCGCAGCCTCTTCCACAGTTGTCGCATCTGCTGATACATCAAATCCTTTTTCTTTCAGATCATGCATTACATATGTTACCTGTGGTGCTGCCAGTCCAACAGCCTCAAGCTCTTTATAATGGCGGAACACTTCTTCCGGTGTACCGTCAAGCATCTTTTCTCCATCATTCATCACGATCAGGCGCTCCACGTATTTCGCAACATCTTCCATGCTATGGGAAACAAGAATTACTGTCATTCCGGTCTTCTCATGAAGCAATTTTACCTGATCTAAGATCTCATCTCGTCCCTTCGGATCCAGTCCGGCTGTCGGCTCATCCAGAACAAGTACCCTCGGATGCATTGCAAGAATTCCCGCGATTGCCACACGGCGCTTCTGACCTCCGGATAATTCAAATGGGGACTGCTTATAATATTTCTCCGGAAATCCTACAAGCTCCAAGGCTTCTCTTGCCTGCTTCTCGCACTCTTCCTTGGAAAGTCCCTGGTTCTTCGGTCCAAAACACACATCACTTAACACATCAACTTCAAACAACTGATACTCTGGATACTGGAACACAAGTCCTACCTGTGTACGCAGTTTCTTCATATCATATCCGTCCTCGTAAATGTTCTGTCCCTCATAAAGTAATTTCCCTGAGGTTGCTTTCATCAGACCGTTCAAATGCTGGATCAAGGTTGATTTTCCCGAACCCGTGTGTCCAATGATTCCGACGAACTGTCCCTGCGGGATCTCAAGACTGACATCCTTCAGCGCATGATGCTCATATGCAGTTCCCGGGCTATATACATAACTGATATTTTCTAACTTAATTGACATAAGGCATCCACCAATTCTTCCCTTCTAAGAATTCCTTTCGGCAGCGGAACTCCTTTTTGAATCAATGCGTCTGCCAGCATTGTCACCTGTGGTACATCCATACGGTACTTCTTGAGTTCATCTACCCGGCTGAAGATTTCTTTCGGTGTACCATGCATCACCACATGCCCTTCATCCATTACAAATACCTGATCCGCATCGATCACTTCTTCCATATAATGTGTGATCAGGATCACCGTAACATTCTTCTCTTTTCGAAGCTGCTCTACCGCTTCAATAACTTCTTTTCGTCCATTCGGATCAAGCATCGCCGTCGGCTCATCGAGCACGATGCACTTCGGTTCCATCGCGATCACTCCTGCGATCGCCACTCTCTGCTTCTGGCCTCCGGACAGTTTATTCGGAGAATCCTTTCTGCGCTCCAGCATACCGACTGCACGCAGACTGTTCTCTACCCGTTTCCAGATCTCATCCGTAGGAACTCCTAAGTTCTCCGGACCGAACCCTACTTCCTCTTCTACAACAGTTCCGATAATCTGGTTATCCGGATTCTGAAATACCATTCCGGCACTCTGTCTGATGTTCCAAAGTTCGTTCGGATCTTTCGTATCTCTTCCGTCCACCCACATCATTCCGCCTGTCGGGACAAGAATCGCATTTATGTGTTTCGCCAGGGTAGACTTTCCTGAACCGTTGTGTCCAAGAATCGCCACAAAAGACCCCTGCGGGACATCAATGTCAACTCCGTCAATGGCGCGATGGGATCCGATCACATTACCTTCTTCGTCTCGTTTATCATATTCAAATACAAGCTTTTCAGCACGTATCATTCCCATGGAATATACCGCCTTTCTTATTATAAAAATGCATAAGAAAATAAAACTTTCTAATGTCTCTGTATCGTTATTAGTTGCATAAGGCGAACTGCTGAAAAGCAATTCAAAATTTATTTTACGGTATCGCAAAAAGATTTGCAAGCATGCATACAGTAAAATACAGTAAAATGCGAAAATTTAGTTATTACAGCACCTTTCATCCATTGAACCTCCATTCCGATTATGATATTCTTATCTTATTAGAATATAGAACAGAACGAACCTCGATTACTGTTCTGAGTAATACTAGAATGAGGAGGCACATATTATGTCAAAATACGTTATGGCATTAGATGCCGGAACCACAAGTAACCGCTGCATTTTATTTAATAAAAAAGGGGAAATCTGCAGCGTCACACAGAGAGAATTCACACAACATTTTCCGAAACCGGGATGGGTTGAGCACGATGCGGATGAAATCTGGGCAAGCATGCTCGGAGTTGCTGTGGAGGCTATGAACATCATCGGCGCAGAACCTTCTGATATCGCTGCAATCGGTATCACGAACCAGCGCGAGACAACGATCGTGTGGGATAAAAATACCGGCGATCCTATCTGCCACGCAATCGTCTGGCAGTGTCGTCGTACTGCTGAATTCTGCGATTCTTTGAAGGAAAAAGGACTGACAGAAAAGTTCCGTCAGAAAACCGGCCTTGTACTTGATGCTTATTTCTCCGGAACAAAGATCCGCTGGATTCTCGACAACGTTCCGAAAGCAAGAGAACGTGCCGAGCGCGGAGAACTGCTCTTTGGTACAGTAGAGACCTGGCTGATCTGGAAACTGACGAAAGGCGCAGTACATGTTACAGACTACTCCAACGCATCACGAACCATGCTTTTCAATATCAATACATTAGACTGGGATGACGAGATTCTCGAAGAACTTCAGATCCCACGCTGTATGCTTCCGACACCGAAGCCTTCCAGCTGCATTTACGGAGAGACAGATCCTTCCGTCCTCGGCGGAGCGATTCCGATCGCCGGTGCTGCCGGAGATCAGCAGTCTGCACTTTTCGGTCAGACCTGTTTCAAACCGGGAGATGCGAAGAATACTTACGGAACCGGATGCTTCCTTCTGATGAACACCGGAGAAAAACCTGTCTTTTCCAACAACGGGCTGGTCACCACGATTGCCTGGGGACTTGACGGAAAAGTTACATATGCTCTGGAAGGTTCTATCTTTGTCGCCGGTGCGGCAATCCAGTGGCTGCGTGATGAACTGCGCATGATTGATTCCGCTGACGACTGCGAATATATGGCAAAGAAAGTGAAAAATACAAACGGCTGTTATGTTGTACCTGCTTTCACCGGACTTGGTGCTCCCTATTGGGATCAGTATGCCCGCGGAACGATCGTAGGCCTGACACGCGGGGTAAATAAATACCATATCATCCGTGCAACCCTCGAGTCTCTCGCTTATCAGGCATATGATGTCCTGACTGCCATGAAGGCTGATTCTGACATTAATCTTGCCTCCCTGAAAGTAGACGGCGGCGCAAGCGCAAATAACTTCCTGATGCAGACACAGGCTGATCTGATCAACGCACCTGTCCACCGTCCGGTCTGCGTTGAGACGACTGCTATGGGAGCTGCTTATCTGGCCGGACTTGCAGTCGGCTACTGGAACAGTCTTGAAGAAATCAAAGAGAACTGGGCGATCGATCAGATCTTTGAACCTTCAATTGATCCGGAAATCCGCGAAAAGAAACTAAAGGGCTGGCACAAGGCTGTCAAATATTCCTTCGACTGGGCAAAAGAAGATTAACATTTTTATATCTTTGAAAACGAATCTCTTCATAAAGAGCATATAGAAAAACTGCTGTCCGTCTGTTGTTCACGAGTCCCGCAAGCAACAGTTCAGACAGCAGCTTTTTCTATTTCATATTCTTCTCTTTTATTTACAACTCATCCAGACTTTCCTTGAATCCCTCTCCAAGCACCTCACTCGTCTCAGTAAACATTACAAAGGCCGAGTCATCTACCTGGTAAACTGCATTTTTCACAAGATACGCTTCTGACTTAGAACATGCACAGAGCAGAACATTTCTCTTACTCTTCGTATAAGTCCCCATTCCTTCCAGAGAAGTAACACCACGATCGGTGATTCTTCCAATCTCCTCCGCTGTTTCCTCTCCTTTTGATGTTACGATAATCGCAAGTGATCCTGCACCGATTCCGTAAAGGATCTTGTCAATTACCATAGAGCAGACAAATACTGCGATCAATCCATAAAGAACCGAATCAACATCACCGAATACCGGCCATCCGATCAAGATAATAATCAGGTCGATCAGCAGCGTCAATCGTCCGAGTGACATATGCGGTCTCTTCTTTTTGATCGTCATTGTCAGGAAATCCGCTCCACCCGAAGAAGAACCTCTCATATAGAAAAGAACCATTCCAAGTCCGAGCAATGCTCCCGAGTAAATCGCTGCAAGCAGACGCTGTCCTGTATAGAACGGAAACATTGGAAATACAAGATCGACGAAGATCGTTGAAATAATCATCGTCCTCGCAGTCTTTATCAAAAACCGCTTTCCTACTGTTTTATAACTGATGATAACCAGTGGAATATTCAGTATCAACGTCATTGTACCGACCGGAAGATTCCATAACTTGTTCATGATCAAGGCAATACCTGAGATTCCTCCAGGCGCAAAATTTCCTGCCTCTGCAAATGTATAGATTCCGGCACCAAACAAAATACTTCCTATAATATCATACAAAATATCCACTGCAAGCTCTCTCTTAGGATGCTCTACCCGCATTTTTTTATTCTCCATCATACCTTTTTCCTCTCCGTAAATGTATTTGGATAACTATTCTGAAGCACTCCTTAAAATGTTGCGCATTTTCTTATGCTTTATCCCCCAAAAGCAAAGATTGCTCTTTTTTATCTATCTCGCCTCTACTACTATAAGACTTTTTGACATTTTCAGCAAGCTTTCTTTACACACTTTATGAATTACTTTCCTGTTTTATAGGAACCATCACTTGGACTTTTTATGAAACCTCTTGACATTCGCATTCAGATTGTTATAATCATAATTGTTTGAATTCTAACAGTTATTTTGGAGGTATTTAAAATGGAATCCTTTCACTATCTCTCCATGTCAAACCATATGATGATACAGAAGCAGCTGATGGAACAGCTGAAGCCTTACGGTCTGACCCTTGGACAGCCAAAGGTTTTGGATTACTTAAAAAATCATGACGGTGCAAATCAGAAAGAGATTGCTGCCGCCTGTCATATTGAGGCTGGTTCTCTCACTTCTGTCCTGAATCGCATGGAAGACCAGAACATGGTGGAACGCCGAATATTAAATGGAAACCGCAGATCATTTCATGTGTTTCTCACAAAAAACGGACGCAGGCTGCAGCAGATCGTTGAGCAGAAATTTCATGAAATAGAAGCTGTTGCTCTTGCAGGAATATCCGAAGAAGATTTGAATTTCTTTCTAAAGACATTTCAGAAGGTACAGGATAATCTTTCTTCTCAAAATTCCAGCGACAAGTAATACAATCTGTCTAAACTTTAATCTCACCTATTAATACAGAAAACTTCTTAGATATAGAAACTTCTTAGATGTAGAAACTTCACGTGAAAGAAAGGACTTGAATCAAATGGAAAAATTTAAACGCTATCTCATCTTTTTGGTCGGATTATTTATCAGTTCCCTTGGTGTTAGTCTCGTCACAAAGGCGAACCTCGGAACTTCTCCGATTTCCTCTATCCCTTATGTACTGAGCTTGAATTTCTCACTCACACTCGGTAACTTTACGATTATCTTCAGTCTCTTTTTAATCGCACTGCAGCTTATGATCCTTCGCAAAGATTTTAAATTAGAACACCTATTACAGATTCCGATTTCAATCTTGTTCGGATACTTTATCGACTGGACAATGCTTCTCTTATCTTTCGTTCACCCGGATTCCTATCTGTTCAAGGTCATTGCACTTCTGATTGGATGTATTATTCTCGGATTCGGTGTCTACTGCGAAGTTCTTGCAGATGTTGCAATGCTTCCAGGTGAATCCTTCGTCCGCGCTGTTGTACAGACATGCGAACGAGAATTTGGAAGCACAAAAATTGCTTTCGATGTTACAATGACTGTTATGGCAGCACTGCTTTCCTTTGTCTTTGCAAAAGAATTAAACGGAGTACGTGAAGGAACTATCATCGCTGCTCTGCTTGTTGGATTCATTGCCCGACTCTTCGGTCGCTGGTTTTACTTCGTTCCTGCACTTCTGTTTCCTGAGACAGATGCTTCTCTTTCCACGACAGACAATATCTAATTTTATAATACACTCAAAAAAGTGTTGATACACAAACCCTCTTCTGTGCATCAACACTTTTTCTATTCTGTCGCTTTTGCGTTTGGATAAATCTTCTCCATCTTCACATCATCATAATGTTCATCTGCCCACTTCTGAATACTATTTTCCGCTACAACACCTTTTCCACGTTCGTCATAACGAACGAGTGCAATACATGACACCGCAACATTGCAGATCATGAACACGATCAAAAACCAGGTAAGCAGCTTCCCTGCCAGCATCGGGATTTTCTCGATCCATGCGGAAATGTACGGATAAATCTTCTTAAACCAGACAACTGCCGCAATTCCCCAAAAGAAGCAGTACAACAAGTTGATTCGGCCTCCTAAGTTAAATGGAATCTCGCTATAGTCCCAAAAAACTTTCCCGAATACAATTTCGGTAAACACGCTGCAAAGATATTCGTACGCTCCACCGAGCAACGTACCGATGATAAATAAGAAACTGTCACTCTTATCTTTATATTTGTAAAGCATTGCTGTCACAAGTGCGATCGCCAGTCCCCAAACAATACTGAACGGTCCCCAGACTACACTGGATCGGCTCATCCACACACCTGCCGTAATCCTGCAGAAAATCGTCTCTGTAATATCTCCAAGAAATGCTCCGACAAAAAACAACAGCACGATCTTATAGAACCCACAGCCTGCGGCAAATACTTTTCCCTTCTCCGCTTCCTCTTCCTTGCGGATCAGTTCGACTGCCTTTGGATACGCTTTTTGGATACGTTTTCCAACCCAAGTGGAAATCATACGACCAAGCTTATCACTGACTCTGTCCAGTCCCTCATTCGTAGCTTTCCAACGCGCCAGATTCTTTCCTTTTCCTCGCAGAAGTAAATAAGAACCAAGGATATCCACAATAAGTATTCCAAGAAGAACCAACACAAGGATCTTCATCAGGAACAGCGGCAACATTTTAAATACTACGATTGCAAATCTGTTTCCCCAGCGGATTCCAAGATATCCAAGAGCACCCCAGACAAGAGAAGCCGGGATACAGATATATCCGTCCAGATTCCATCTGATCTTGGAGTAATCCCACCATCTGGCTTTAAATGCCTTCTCGATCAAATGCCCTGCAACCCATTCAATCACTGTAGCATAAATCGTCGCAAATAAAAAAAGCCAGACTCCTCTTAGCTCCTGTAATCCAAATGTCATGAACAGAGCGGCGATACCGTAGATCACACAGAACGGTCCATTCACCAGACCTCTGTTCGCAAACTTCTTCTGTTTTACTGTTGCGGCTGCTGTCTCCAACACCCATCCTAAGAAAGAATAGATGAAAAACAGCCAAAGCAGTTCATACCATGTAAAACGAATCATTGCTCCATCTCCTTTGTACCATGTTTTCATTCACATCTTTCTTAGTATAACGCAAATCAGTGCTTTTTCCTAGGGATAAATCCAAAAATAATCAATACTCCGATCAGACTAACTTACAGAGATTTTTATTTTGATAAAAAAAAACAGCGCTTTCGCACTGCTTCTCATT
>ENA-OWRC01001608-OWRC01001608.1-human-gut-metagenome-genome-assembly--contig:-NODE-1608-length-21275-cov-32.340763_pt1 | contig 21275 bp, 18 predicted proteins | sample MGYA00248268_ERZ651895 | MGnify/ENA primary metagenome ERZ651895 (study PRJEB26924, sample SAMEA4378242) | human gut metagenome | biome: human gut; feature: human-associated habitat; material: faeces...
TCACCGAGTTCTAACTTTTTCCATTGTGCCTGATTGATCTCACTGTACCTCGCCAGCAATTTTTCTGTTGGCTCCACTCCAACTTTTTGCAGTGCTTTTTTCAGCGCTTCCTTTTCTGCCTTGTGGAAATCAAGAATGGTATCATCTAAATCTAATAAAACTGTTGTTATCATGTCATTTCCTCTTATGCTTACATATAAAAACACATTATTTTCTTAATCATAACAGACCTTTTTCTAAAAATCATCTTTTTTGTGATTTTAAACGGAATGTGATATACTAACCACGTTATTATTTGATATTTCTGCATATTTGCTGTGCAATTTTATATTTATGAAAGGTTCATCTATGAAGGAAAAAATCTTTAACATTATTCAGATTGGCGACAAGAGCAACCGCCTCAGCCGCGCTTTTGATATTTTTATCACAATCCGGGAATGAGCCAGTCCAGAGCCACGATCCGTTTCCTCGTTTCTTTTGACGGTATTGTGGATCTGCTCACGATCATTCCTGCTTTTTTCCTGTCCGGGTTTGTCATTTTCCGTATGCTGCGCGTGGCAAGAGTTTTCCACCTGTTCCGTCTGAATGCCAAATATGACTCTTTCAACGTAATCACAACTGTTTTATATGAAAAAAGAAATCAGATCATCTCCTCTGTTTTTATTGTGCTGATTCTCACCGTCGGTTACGGTGATATTTACCCGATTACAACACTTGCTACCTGTGCTTCCGCAAAAAGACACGATTTTGAAATTGAATGATATTATTATTATACGTGGGGAAAATGGTTAAATATACGAGGCAGCAATGACTCTTGCTTTGTCACAAAAAGGCATAGAAAAGGATGTATCCCTCTAAATTGCACTTTGCATATTTTCTGAAAATTCGGATTGACAACTACACTATTTTGATATAGTATAAATCGCAGGAAATGAGTTTTTCAACCGTACAGTTTTTACTCATGCGGCTCACTCGTTTCTTTTTTTATTCTCAAAATATCATATAAATATAATTTATTATCTTGGGCATGTCTTATTACCATTCTGCCTTTAAAAATATTATATCCTGTTAATTCACCATCATTATTGTATTTAGGAACAGCAAATCTAGTATCATAGCGATACCATCCATACTTTGCTTTACTATTGTGCTTACTTTTTTTATTTTCTGAAAAAGTCTTATTAGCAGCAATTTGAATCAACTCCCTAATTGCCACAGAAGCATTCGCTTTTGCATATTCATTTGGTCCTCTTAATACCTTGGTATCTTTTGAATGCGAGTACTCATCGGGGAAGTCACTCCAAATATAAATCAATTCATTTGTGTCAAGGATTTCTGTACAAGAGCCTATATATTCTTTCAAATAATTCTCTACCATATTCCAGTCAACATTTTTGTTTCTCTTAAATCTAAGATCGTTAATAACAACAACTTTTTTCCCTTCTGCATCTGATATGACGGAAATATTACCTGTTGGCAGCTTAATTTCTTGCTTTCGTATCCATCGTTCGAGATAACTGAATACTCGTCTTTTCATTTCTCCAGAAGACATCATAATACTATCAATTATAAACTGCTCGCCAACTACATAGTCTGCTCTTGAAAATTCATTCTTCTTATCTTCTTCATCACACAGTAAATCAACAAGCGACATATCCAGTGCCTTACAAATCGCAACTAGCCTGTCTGCCTGTGGATTTATCTGTTTCTTTCGCCAATCACTAATTGTACTAGTAGCAATGCCTGTCCTTCGGGACAGTTCAATCTGACTCATATTTATTTCTTCTAGTCTTGCAAAAATCTTTTCGTATATATTCATGATACAGCCTCTTTTTCCGACTTTTCGGATATTGTATCATTTACAATATATCTTTACAAGTTTTTCTTAATTCATCCTAATACTTTCTTTTGCTCTCAATCATTGTCTCTAAAAAAGCTCGCATATTCACATAAATCAAAATTTCTTTGATAAAAGGCAGACTGTTTCCACGTGCGCTGAAAGTTACTTCTTATTCTAAATAGCGAATCCGTCACCTTTTGCGAAAAGGTTTATCCTCCACTTAGGGGAAATAGTTTTTACCCCACCATTTAAAATTCATTATCGGTATGCTTATTTTTCAGCTTGTAAAATACAATTATTACGCTGGTATAATATTGCATCATACAACTATACCATATTTCCTTACTATAATCACGCTTTTGATCCGAACGATCATAGCGAATATTATAACCATTACATTACCTAATATACATTTCAATATCTGCAACATCTAAATCCCAAAAATGATATGGCCACTTATTTAAATCACTTGTAAACTGGTTAAATAATTTCACAGAAACTTTACACTCGTCTTTTAAATACATGATTTCTTTCAAATGTTGTTGTGATACTCCTACTAGTTTTACATTATTATCGCAATTCAATAAGTAAAGATTTTGGAATTGCTCGGCAAAATATTTGCTTTCAAAAAGTAAGATTCCCTCTTTAAGAAATAAATTTTGCTCTATGGAATTTTTTCCGTTCAAATTCATAAACATCCAAAAAGGATCTCCTATAGTTTTATAGTCTGGAACCAAGTATTTACCATTTTCACCATTAATAAACTTATAAAGTTCATCATATTTTATAAGTCTGATTCCATTATAACTAGATACTTTTTTGGCTCCATCTTGAAACTCACTTTCTGCCGAAATAAATATTCCATTTATGTTCCCTATATGCTCTAATTTATAAGAAAAATTTCTTAGTTCACCAACATTTATTGGATTTTTCCAGTTTTTACACTCAATTGCCACCTTGTAGTTCACTCCAAAATGTTCGTATGAATATAGTATGTCTATCTCATGGCTTGCACCATCATCTCCTATTATTGGAACATGTTTCTCAACTTTAGCTTTTATTCGCTCATTATTAGCAATTTGAAAATAAATTTTTTCAACAATAGACTCAAACTTGTCTCCTTTCTCTTTTGATACATTATTCATTATTGTCTCCTCTCAAATAAAATTTTTTTAAACTTTTATATGAAATTTGATAGTATAAGATAGAATTTTCCTGTAATTGCTCAAATTTAGGAAAAGCTATACTAAAATCTGGAAACGCCCCTTTTTCTCGAAGAGAAACTAACATTTTGAGATGATTTTGAGAAATGCCAAAAACCTTAGCACTCTTTTTTATTTTACTGCAATAATTAATAGCCTGCTTCTTTGATAAAAACAATAAAATACTATCAGTAACCATCTCGTAATTTCCTGTATTCTTATCACTATCTTGTTCTGTTTCCATAACGACCCAAAATGGATCCCCTATTACCTCTTCATCTGGCAGCATTACTTTTAAAGCACTTAAAACAGATTTTCTTACTTCATCTAATAAATCAAATTTCTTTAAATCAATATTTGTCAATTCAGCCACTTTCTTTGCCCCACTAGATACTCTATCATCATAGTAAACAATACCTTTTGCCAAAAAATGTAAATCTTTCAAGACATTTGCAAATTCCCACATATCATTCTCTGTTACTTTTGTACCTTCTATTACTTTAATCACTGTACGCTCTAAATTATTCATCTGAATGAATTCAAAATAAATATCAACTGTATGTTCTTTTAATTTTCCAGAAATTGTCACATTCTCTGCAATCCTAGGTCTAAAAAAACCTTCGCTTTGAAAATGACTTTTATACATTGAAATTACATTAGCTTTTAATCCTGGATTTTTTCTTAATTCGAATATATATATCCCTCCTTCATCTTGTAGCACTCCTCATAATGTACCAAATCGCTTATTCTTAAAAGTATACTTTCGCCCAAATGTATATTTCCTATTCCCCAAAGCCTATCCCCTGAAGTAAACCTCCACTTATATCATCACTCTGCGGAAACAGAAACACGCATCCATTTTTCTTCCAAAATCGCAGAAACCTTTGATTTATTGTGCTTTTCTCGACAGAAGGCAGACTGTCTCCACATGTTTCGTAAATGGGAACATGTCGCAAGGCTGGCACTCGACAGCCTGATACCCATGTCTTGTGAGATATTTTAAATCTCTCGCAAGTGTCTCCGGATTGCATGACACGTAGACCACTTTTTTCGGTGCAAGTTTTACTACTGAGGATAAAAATGCCTCATCGCTTCCCGCTCTCGGTGGATCCATGAGTACGACATCCACTTTTTTGTTCTGCTCCGAAAGCTCTACCATAAATTTTCCGGCATCTGCATTGTAGAACTGTTCATTTTTGATATTGTTCCGTTTTGCATTGATGACCGCATCCTTCACAGCATCACGGTTTAACTCCACGCCGATCACTTCTTTTGCCTGGGACGCAGCGATCAGACCGATCGTTCCGGTTCCACAATATGCATCGATCACTTTCTCTTTGCCTGTCAGTCCCGCATATGTGATCGCTTTGTTATAAAGGATCTCTGTCTGTACCGGATTCACCTGATAAAATGATTTTGGCGAAATACGGAAGGTACAGCCACAGAGCGTATCCTCAATATAACCTTTTCCATAAATAACAGTTTCCTTTTCTCCAAGAACCATGCTGGTCTGTTTATCATTTATGTTAACCACAACTGTAGTTATTTCAGGATGAAGCTTCCGCAATGCTTTCACAAAATTGTTTTTGGATGGAAGAATCGGGGAACCGAGCACCAGCACTACCATCACCTCGCCGCTGTGAAAACCACGGCGCACGAGAACATGCCGGAGCAGACCGTATCCGGTGTCCTCATCATAAGTTTTTATTTTAAACGAATGTAAAAGTCCTCTGATATCGCGGATGATAGTGCTTGAAAGTTCATCCTCGATCTCACAGGAATCAATGTTGATGACCTCATGGGTTCCGGCCTTGTATACACCGGAGATCACGCCGCCCGGTGCCGCCTTTGCATGTCCGTTTCCTGCGGTACGTCTGCCTCCGTTTGCATGTTTTCCCCTGCGCTCCACATCAAACACTGCGTGTACTTTATTTCTGTAATGATACGGATTTTCCATTCCGATGATCGGCAGGACTTTACAGTAATCCCCAATGTTTTTGCGCACATAGGTCTGTTTTTCCTGCAGCTGTTGTTCATAGGACATTCCCTGATAATCACAGCCGCCACATTTTTTTGCATACGGACAGACTGCTGCCGGTTTCTTTTTTTGTTTCTCTGATTTCCATGCGTATTTTTTCTGCAATGCTCCCGCATTATCTATGATTTTTTTCTTTCCTTTTTCCTGCATAACTGCTCCTTTTATTTTGGCTTGCTACTTTTCATCTCTATGTGTTTATGCTATCATAGGAACCCGTAAGAATCAAAATATTTTTAGTGAGGTTATGAATATGAATTTTATTAAGAAGAATTGGAAAGGTGTGCTGTTATGCCTGATGATTGCGATTCCAAGCTGGATTTTAGGAAAAATTTTCCCAATTGTAGGTGGTCCTGTCTTTGCGATCCTCCTAGGAATGGTCATTACATTATTGGTCAGCGATAAATCTGCTCTACAGAGCGGCATCACATTTGTGTCCAAAAAAATCCTGCAATATGCTGTTATTTTACTTGGTTTTGGAATGAATCTCTCTGTCATCCTGCAGACAGGAAAACAATCGCTTCCAATCATTCTTGCAACGATCACAACATCCCTTGTTGTTGCCTGGGTATTACATAACATCCTTCATGTTCCCGGAAAAATATCCACACTCATCGGTGTAGGTTCCTCAATCTGCGGAGGCTCCGCAATTGCAGCTACTGCTCCTGTTATTGACGCTGATGATGAGGAAGTTGCACAATCAATTTCTGTCATTTTCTTTTTCAATATGCTTGCCGCTTTATTTTTTCCTATGCTTGGCACCGTTCTCGGTTTTTCCCAGACAAGCGGAGAAGCTTTTGGTATTTTTGCCGGAACTGCTGTGAATGACACCTCTTCCGTTACCGCTGCTGCCTCCACCTGGGATTCCATGTACAACCTTGGTTCGGCGACTTTGGATAAAGCTGTCACCGTAAAACTTACAAGAACACTGGCAATTATTCCAATCACGCTTGTCCTTGCTTTTCTTCGAACCAGAAAGGAACAAACGGATCATAATAAAGTGGATTTTAAAAAGATTTTTCCAATGTTCATTCTCTATTTTATAATTGCATCCATTATTACAACAATAGCAGTGAACTTCGGTGTTCCAGCAGCTGTTTTCAATCCGCTAAAAACTTTGAGCAAGTTTTTCATCGTTCTTGCCATGAGTGCAATTGGTCTGAATACCAATATTGTGAAATTAGTGAAAACAGGAGCCAAACCTTTGCTTCTTGGATTCAGCTGCTGGATCGGTATTACCTGTATGAGTTTGCTGATGCAACACGTATTAGGTCTGTGGTAAAATTATGAATCTTTTTGATAGGAGGAAGCGGTTTTCGCTCCTTCTATTTTTGTATTCTGGCAAATAGAAGCGCTATCGCCATCAGAAAGCATCCCACAAACACAAAGCACCACTGGATTCCGATTTTCGTCAAAAATGCTGAGGCTGACAGCGTCAGAATCTCCACCAGATTCACGCCCATATTAAGCACAGACAGCGTTGCCGCACGCTGGCTGCCACACTCCGCTTCGTCCACAAACTGATTTTCCAGATCCATCAGCAGGTATTCCGGAAGATTTAAAAGCAACGGCAATATCAGCATTAGAAGCAGTACGGCTGACCTGAATTTTACCACTCCAAAAAGAAGAAATGCCACCCCTGCTGTGGCAGCTGTAACTGCGGGCAGTTTTCCCCTGCCGGACTTTCCGTTTTTTCCGTCAGACAATTTTCCTAAAATGGGTTCTGCCAGCATCTGTACGGCTGAATAGCTCAAAATGATCAATGACATCCATTCTACCGGCAAACCGCAGTTTTCAAGTTTTTCCACATAAAAGAAGTTGATCAGAAGCCATGCGATACTGAAAATTGCCAGCGAAATCACAAACAGAAATGCTTTTTTGTTTTTAAATACCGCTAAAATCTGTACTTCCTTCCTGTCTGCAATTACCGTTTTACTGCTTTCACTTCTCAGGTAGAACGAGCACACAACCGCTATAACATCCATGACTACAGTTGTAATCAGTAAACCTTCCATACCGCTTATTTTATAAATCCCGGCATACGCAACTGTACTGATGATAAAACCTGCTGTTCCGAAATTTCCTGCGTGTGCCGTTTTTGCAAGATATCCGTTTTCTCCATACAGAGCGTACAAATACACGCTTCCCGTCCCGGAGGTAAAGCACGCCGCAATTCCCTCTACAACTGCCTCCACGACAAACAGTGCAAGTGACCGGCTCACAAAGGCTGCGAGCAATAAACTTCTCGCACCAAGCAATAACACCTGCGCCAAAATCAGGGATTTCCGGTATCCAATTTTATCGGTTATAAATCCTGTTGGAATTTCCCCCAGAAAAATCACGCCAGACAATAATGCCTGCAGGAGGAAAAATATGTGTTCCGACACACCAGCCTGCGTTCTTACCAGCAACGCAACCGGCGCAAAAAAGACAAGTCCATTCAAAAAACAGACTCCATCATAACTATCAAATTTTAATTTTTTCATGAGATATCTCCTTTTTTTCTAATTCGTAATCAGTTGACTGATCTTCTTTTTTGTAACAAAAAAAGATTACATCTGTCTGTAACCTGATCTAAAAACTGTGCCGTCTTTGATCTCTGCCAGTTTTTCCATCATTGAATTAGAAAAATATCAATGTCTCATGTATCTGATAACCTCCGGAGTCTTACTTTTAAAATATACTGTTATTTAAAAACTGTATCAGTGAGAAATGTTCACTGACGTAATTTATACTAACATAACGTATTTCAAATTACAAGTTTCAGTGCCCCTCTCACTTATATACCACCTCTGGAGCTATTATAACAACTCTGCCATAACAAGACACATCAGGAAACAATTGTTTCTTTTCCAGATCCATTCCAAATAAAGGCTTTCGACCGTGCTCTTCTCGCACTGCTTTAATATTTTTTCATCACTTTGCAGTGTTTTCAAATTCTCCTTCCAACCGGAAAAATCGGACCATTTTCCCGGAATTAAGTCTGTAAACCAGCTTAGATTTCGTTTGTATTCGTAATGAAGGATCTGACCGTCTAATCCATATCTGCTGATAAATTCTGCCGCAGTCCTGTTAATCGCTTTCGACTTGTCTGTATAGAGCAGACTGATTTTGTCATAGCAGATTTCCTGTTGATTATTTTCTGATGAGCCTGTCTGCTGGTTTCCGTTGCTTCCAGTTTGTGTTCCGGAAGCTGTCTCATCGTTTGCAGCGCTCTGACATAGCATTATATTTTGTGGTTCTTTTACGATACCGCGCACAGTAAGCTCTCTTCCGTTGTATAGGATCTGCTGTCCTTCCACCTCTGTTCCACCAAACAACTGCTCCGCTAAGGATGCACCTAGGATGCAGCCCTCTGTGTCGCTTTCCGGCAGATTTTTTCCCCACGGAAGGACGGAGTGGGAATCTCCACAGAGTAGCAGGATATCCACGTTACTGCTGCGTTCGTTTATAACGGCTTTCACTACCTGATTTTTCCGCTCTGTCCACGCTGTGAATGTCTCTGCGGATGCCGTATCCTGCCGGATTGACGATATTTCGCTCTGGGTAAACTTGTCTTCCCCAGACTGGATTGTGATGATATTGGAGAAATCCTCCGTTTTATTATGATAGACGTATGCAAATACCAAAAATACAGCTCCAAATAATCCAAAAGCCAGACTTGCAATCCCTTTTCCGTAACTTATTTTTTTCATTGTTCTGTCCTTACTCCGTCATCCGCACAACATCCCCGTTTCCAACCGTCCGATCAGAATCTGTGATGATCTGGCAGTCCGCACTCAGTGAGTTTCCGCTTACCGCTGCATAACTGCTGTTTTTATCTAAAATCTGCACTTCCGCCTTCCTCGCGATATACTGCTCTCCGAGCACTGTATTTTCCGTCTCTAAGAGTAACACATACGCTTTGTTATTTTCCTGCCAAACGGCTGTAACCGGCACAAGGTAATCATAGCTTTCCGATTTTCTTGTGGCAGTCATCTGTGCGCTCTCACCCGGCAAGAAATCATCCCCCTGCATAGCAATTGACACTTTTATGCTGCTTCCGTCTTTCGACGTTTCCAGGGAAACAATGCTGCAATCAGATGTTTCCTTACCGACACCGGTAATCGTTGCATTATCTCCCACTGAGAGATATTCCCTGTTTTTGCTGTCCGTTGTCGTAGTAAAAAAAAGTCCACTCTGCTCATCGCTCATGACAACTGCCGCCGTGTCTGTTGTTTTCTGCCCGGTTTCCACACATACTTTTGTAATAATCCCGAAGGATGGTGCAGTTATCTCTCCTTTCTGCTGCTTTAGGGTTTTCAGCTTTTCTAACTGTTTCTGGAACTGCTCTAAAGAAATGGTGTTGATTTCCTGCGTGTGATCGATGTCTGCAGACAGACCTGCATCTTCTACCGCGCGCTCTGCGGCTTTCTTTGCATCCTCTGCAGTACTTGTATTGGATTCCAGCTGTTCCTGCTTCTCCTCTAATGCGACGCTGGCAGAGTCAAGTGCCGCCTGCTTTTCAGTAACTTTTGCCTGAATTGTGTCGTATGTGTTCTGCTTTTCCTGCACAGCTTCTTCTAACTGCTGGAGCTTCTGTGTTATGGTTGAATTTGTATCTTTCTTTTCTGCTTCGCCTGTCTGATCTGCGGTATCTTTACTTTGCTCTGCCGCAGCTGCATCCTTCACATTTTGCAGTTCCTCTTTTACTGCATTCAGCTCCTTCTCCGCCTGTGCGAGTGCATCCTTCGCACTGTTTAATTCCTTCTCTGCCTGACTTTTCGCATCCGCCGCTTTCTGCAATGCCTCATTTGCCTTCCCATCGGAAACTGTATTCTTCGCTATCGTTTCCTCATAATCTTCCTGCGCACGCTTTAACTCCAGCTGCTGCTTTGCGTCTGCCTGCGCTTTATTTTTCTTCAGGGAATCATTTTCAAGCTGAAGCTTTTTGATCTGGTTCTGCAGCTCATAAATCTGATCTTCCAGACTGTCCATATCAAGTGCAAAAAGAGTTTCTCCTTCCCCGATGCTTTCTCCCGTATGCACATTGACCTGTGCAACCAGAATTCCTTCCTCTGTGACAATCGCTTTCTCGCCGCCTGCCTCCACGGTTCCCGATGCCATAACCGTGTGCTCGATCTTTCCGGATGACGGAGCTGATGCCGTTACCTGTGGGACAGTGATGGATGCCACCACCCGCGATGCAATCGTGAAAACCAGCATGACCGCAAGTAAACCAGCCAGCCCTTTTAACCAGAAAATTCCCGATTTTCCGGTTACTGCTATTTCATTTTCCGAATTTTTGTTTTTTCTTATATTTTTCATATTCTCAATTACATTCTGCTCCTGCACTATTCCTTCGCTCCCGCCATCGCAATTCCCTGCTCCAGATAGTCCTGTCCTGCCAGAAAAACAAACATTGCGGGCAGGATCGTCACCAGTGATGCACAGAGTGAAAATCCTGCGTTCTGGCTCGTAATCTCCGGCAGAAAAAGTGACAACGGCCAGAGACTTTTTGTTTTCAAAAACGTCATCGGCTGCTCTAACATGCTAAAACAGTCCAAAAACGAAAATACCAGTGCCGACAGGATGCCCGGACTTCCAAGCGGCATGCCGATTCGCAAAAAAATCTGGAATTCTCCCGCCCCGTCCATACGTGCCGCCTCCATGACATTTTCCGGTATTCCACGGAAAAAGCGGTACATAATAAAGACGGAAAACGTTGCAAAAATTCCGGGCAAAACGACTGCCTGCGGTCTGTCCAGCATTCCCAGACGGTTTAACACCAGATACTGCGACAACATCGTGACCTGAAACGGCATCATCATCACGAGAATGAACAGCCGGTAAACTGTTTTTCTTCCGCGGAAAGAATACCTCGCCAGCCCCCACGCTGCCGGCATGCCAAAAAGCATCTGCCCTGCCAGAATTGCCCCCGTGTAAAAAATCGAGTTCCAGAACATCTGAAAATATTCTGGTGAATCGAAAAGAAGCTCCACAACATTCTGCAACGTCGGGTATTGTGGCAGAAGATGCCAGATAGCAAGCCCATCTCCCTTTCCGAGTGCAGGTGCGATGCACGTATAGATTTCACGGTTTCCCATAAAAGTGCCGACAAGCAGAAAGAGAACCGGAGCAAGACACAAGCCTGCCGCCAGAATCAGTATTGCTGTTATTATTATTCTCTTCATGAGATTCTTCTTTCTGTATTTATATTGTACATCTTCCTTTTTATCTGCTGTCTCCTGTTCATTATCCTTCCCTCTCCCAGCTTCGCTCAAGTAACAGCACAAACACCGCAATTACAAACGCGAGCATCACAGATGCCGCCGCCATCTTATCCACCGAGAGCGTCTGGAACCAGTTGTTGAACACATGCTGCAACAGATAAATATTTTCCTGTGGATAGCTGCCCGCTGCCATGTAAACCTCCCGGAACGCCTTAAATGAATTTAAAACCGACAAAATGACAACGGTAAATGCCACCGGGCGGAGATTCGGAAGTGTGATATAGAAAAACGTTTTCCATTTTCCGGCTCCGTCCATATCTGCCGCCTCATAAATCCCCTGCGGGATTGCAGAAAGCCCCGCCATCCAGAGCACAATATCGTATCCTAAATATTTCCAGACATAGCTGAATACGAGGATTCCAAATGCGGCATCGGTGTTCATCCAGTCTACCTCCTGCACCGACAAAACGTTTAAAATCTGCCCGATTCCGCTCATTCCTGACAGCGCATGGATCGCACTGTTCACAAATCCGTGGCTGTCAAAAAGAATCTTCCACAGTACGACCACACTTGCCGCCGGGATTGCCATCGGAAGCAGATACATACTTTTAAGTGCCGCTGCACTGCCCCGGTAAAACTGTTCCATCGTCACATCCCGGTGTTTTTTCTTTTTCTCTGCCAAAATCAAAACCTGCTGCAACAGCATTGCCAGGATCAGCGATAATAGCAACAGGCATGGAATACAGGTGACCACAAAACGCAGTGTATTTTTCGCTGCAAGATTAAACGCATCATTTTTTATCACCTGCGCGTAGTTACTGATCCCGACGAAACTGCCATCCACGGTCTGGAAAAAAGAGCGCCGCACCACATCTGCAAATGGGATCAGTCCAAACACCGATACTCCCAGAAATTCGGGCAACAGAAAATACCAGCCGGGATTTCGCTTTTTTCTGATTTTATGTCTTTTCATCCTCATGCCTTTCTCATAGCCTGCTGCAATCTCCCATCCTCTTCCTTTTTTACTGTTGCTCTGCAAGATACAGATTCACTTTCTTCGTGATCTCATTTACCGTTTCTTCGAGGTTCTGCTCTCCTTTTACATAGCTTGTTCCCTGTTCGATCACAAGATTCTGGATCGTACGGTCTGTGAGTGCTGACTGCTCCACTGCTTCCAGCTGCGCTAAAATCGCATCTGCTTCCTCCTGTGTCATGGAGCGGTATTCAATCGTATACATTTTGTCGCTTCCATCCCTGTTAAATGCCATGCTTGTTTCCGTCCGTCCCATCAATGCATTGATCTGATCCTTTAAAGCTGCCTCATTCACCGGGATTCCGTTGCTGGAAGCTCCTGCCTCTTTGCCGAGCAATGCTTTCACAAATGCTTTCCCTGCATCCTCATTGCCTCCTGATACCACACCTGCCTGTAAAAATGGGACATAAGAAGAAGTTCCACCATTCGACAACACCCCATAAACCGCTCCGTCCGTCGTACCGGCGCTCAACATCAACTGGAAATCCTCGACATCTGCAATGGTTCCAAATTCTACTTTACATGTCTCTGCAAATAAATCCATGCTGTCTAATGTTCCATAACGGTATCCATCGCACATTCCGCTCTCAAAAAAATTGCCATAGGATTCAATATCGCTGTGATCATCCACATCATAAATACGTTTCACCTGTGTCAGATAATCGGAAACTTTCGTTTCATCCAGACTTCCGTCCTCTTTTACCCAGTTTTTGGAATCTACATTGTAAAAATCAAGCAGTAACTCTTCCGCCATCTTCTGCTGTACCACATAAGTCGTACTTTTGTCCTTTGCCAGGGTTTCGATGCGGTCTGCAAGTGCCTGCGTGGACTTTCCTGCATCTACCGTCTGCTGATCTGACGTGATAAATGATACTAAGAAACGTGTCGGAATCGCATATATCTTTCCATCCTTTGTGCTGTCTTTCACAATGGAATCCACAAGTCCATCCGAAGCCTTTACCTCATCCACAACATCACTGATATCTGTTAAAATTCCTTTTTCCACATAGCTGTCCACCGGCATTCCATCTAAGATAAGCACATCCGGTCCATTTCCTGCCAGGATATCCGTGCTCAACGTCTTCAATGCGTCCTCTAACGTCACTCCATTATCATCCGTCATGCCAATTTCAAGGTTTACATAAATATCTGCATACTCCTGACGGAAAATATTAACCGCCTGACGCAGCGTATCGGAATCCTGCAATGCATAAATATTGAGTTCCTGATTCAGGTTGGCAGACGCGTCTGCATCGTAGGTGTAGCTGTAGAGTGCACCCTCCATTCCGTTATTTCCTGCCACAAAAAGATGCGTCTCATCCTGCATATACACTCCGTAAAAAATCGCACCGCTGTTGCTCAATGCAGTCTGCTCGCCCTGTACCAGCTCCTCCACAACTGCTCCACCTGTTGTATAGTGGAAAATTCCTTTATAATCTGCAAAAATAATACTGTTATCATTCTCCGCTTTTGCAAACGTCACCGGAAGTCCGGTATCGGGATTTCGATAAACGAGGTTATCATCTGAACAGATCTGCTCAGTCAATGCGTTCAGCTCGTCCGTCTCTTTTCCGGTTGTCGTGTCATAGCAAAGCACCTTGTCACTTGTGACGATATAGCAATTCGTTCCAACCACATCAAAATAAGGAATATAGGTATCCTCATCGATTTCAAATGTCACTGTTTTGCTTCCATCTGTACAGTCAATTCCATACAAACCGCCCAATGTATCGCGTACGATCAGCTGTTTGTTACTGTCAAATGCTGCAACTGATACAACGGCATCTTCTGCAGGCATTTCAATCGAAAATGTATGTGTGCTTCCGTCCGCGTCCACAATTGTAACCGGACATAATCCGTTTTCTGTGTAATCAAGAAACGCAACTGTTCCATCCTCTGCGACTGCGACATCGCTGTAAGAGATATCTTTCAGCGGTGTTGTCTCCCAGTTTCCGCCTCCATCACTGCTTTTTACCACATAGATGCTATAATCTGCATCCTGCCCTACGATTTCAAGTGTTCCATCCGACAGGGCTTTGAACTGTAAAATGCTATTGATCTCTTCTGGAAGTGCTACTTTTGATTCAATAAATCTTCCTTTGCCGCCTCCTTCGCTGCCATCAGCATTCGTGCCACTGCTTTCTGTTCCATCTAAGCCTCCGCCTGCATTTTTTCCACAGCCGGTGAATATTCCTGCTATCAATGTCATCAGAAGAACTAAAACCATTGTGACAACTGACATGCTTAGTTTTTGCCTGTTTTTTATCTTTGCATTTTTCATTTTGTTTTTATGACCTTTCTTTTTTATTTTGCGTTTCTGATTTTATCTTACAGAAGAAATCTTAGAAAAATCTTTAAATTTGGCTTTAATTGTTATTTTTAATTTTATTTTTTATATTGTATATACGCTTTGCGTGTGTTATAATACGTAAAATTATACGCAATGTGTGCATTTCATGTATGATTGTTACTTTCTCTACAGGTGCACGCCACGCTGAATTTTCAAATATCTTTGGATCAAAAACAAACGTCATATTATATCAGGAGGTTTTTATGGATAGCAGAGAATATTTAATTGAATTGAGAACAAGTACTGGCATGACGCGCAGAGAATTTTGCGAATATTTTGAAATTCCTTACCGGACACTTCAGGACTGGGAACTTGGAAACCGCAAAATGCCTGATTATCTGTTACGATTAATGGCTTATAAGGCTAAAATGGAAAAACTTGTAGAGAAGAAAAACTAGCATCTTGACAATATGTTGTTTTCAACATACTATAATATTAACGGAAAGAGGCATACTATTGTACGAAATCATCTTTTATGATACGGCAGATGGCAAATGTCCTGTTCAGGATTTTTTAGATTCTCTGGATTCTAAATTCCTTGCAAAAACATTACGGACAATTGATTTATTAGAAACAAATGGTCCATTATTAAGAGAACCTTATTCTAAACCTCTTGAAAATGGAATATTTGAACTTCGCACCAAACATGGTTCTGATATTAACAGAGTATTTTATTTTTTTATTATAGGTCAAAAAATCATTCTGACAAATGGGATTATAAAAAAGACAAACAAAACTCCTAAATCCGCTATTGACCTCGCCAAAAAATATAAAACTGATTATGAATGGAGGCATCGTAATGAGCAGTTATAAAGATTACAAAAAGAAAGTCCTGCAAAATCCTGAAATCAAATCAGAATATGACGCTTTGCAACCGGAATATGATATTATCCAGGCAATGATTGATGCCCGATTACAACAAAACCTCACCCAAAAAGATTTATCTGCCAGAACCGGCATTACGCAGGCTGATATCAGCCGCATCGAAAATGGTACACGAAATCCAAGCTTAAGTATGGTCAAAAAACTTGCACGTGGACTTGGTATGCAATTAAAACTTGAATTTATACAGACTCCTGCTAAGTAATAATTTATCTGTTACATTTCAAAATAATCTATAATTTAAAGATTTTTCTAAGATTTCTATGCTATACTCATCCTTATAAATCTCAGGAGACATTATCATGCGTATTTTATTGATCGAAGATGATCTGAATTTTTGTGAAACCCTGCGTTTTCAGTTGGAGCAGGAAGCTTATGAGGTAGATGTATGCCACGACGGAAGAGACGGTCTTGACCTTTTCTTACAGGACGCGCACGACATTGTCCTGCTCGACCGCATGCTCCCGACCATGAACGGTCTGCTCGTGTTGCAAAAAGCGAGACAGGCCGGAATTTCCACGCCTGTCATACTGATCACCGCCCTCGGCGAACTTTACGACCGGATTGAAGGGCTGGATGCCGGTGCAGACGATTACATTGTAAAACCATTCGCCTTCGAAGAACTGACCGCCCGCATCCGCTCCCTCGGCAGACGCAGCGGCAAATGGGAAGATGACAATTTACTTACCATCTGCGACATCAGTTATGACTGCAACGCGAGACTGCTAAGTGGATCTACTGGCTCCATCCGGCTCTCCGGCCGTGAGGGCAGATTGCTGGAAGTTCTTCTGCGAAGTTTTGAGCTCGTCATCCGCCGTGAAGTACTTCTTAGCCGTGTCTGGGGCGTGGATGCAGAAGTGGAGGATTGTAACCTTGACACTTACATCCATTACCTGCGCAAGCGGCTCTCCTACGTTGGAAGCACGCTTGCCTTAAAAACCATCCGCGGTGTCGGATATACGCTGGCTTCCTCCTGATCCCTGATTTTCCATATAAGATCATGAAGCTTCTGTATAGCTGCCGTTACTTTTCAATTATTTTATCCTTATTGCAATTTACAGATACCTTTTTTCACTATCTGCTTTATGTACATTATCAGGAGGTTTCTCATGTTTCCACACTTCACCTTTTCCGGTACAACCTATCAGGCTTTGCATCGCAAACTCACCTTATTTTGTACCTGCGTCACACAGATCATTCTCCTTGCCTTAAGTGCTCTGTGTGTTTTTGTTGCAAAAAAAAATATAAAGCAGGGAAACGAAACCGCTTTTCTCACAGAGACAAGTTCTGTCATTTCCCATTTGCAGGAGCAGGATGTCATCTCACACCAGTGGTTAAACCAGTTACAGGAAAACAGTTCTATCCAGATTTATCTTTATGAGAATGGGACTCCACTCTTTTATGACCAATATCATCAGACAACTGCAGACGAGCAATTATGTGAAAATGCACTTCTCGCCGCAGAAGAGCTTACCGGGAACCCTCCTTTTTTCACGAAAAATAAAAGGCTTTCCTCGCATACGGAATATCAGTTCAACTCCGGCGATAACATTCCCTACATTGCGTCCGTCGGCAGTATCCCAAAAGGCGACAGCTACTTAAACTTTCTGATCCTGCGCTCGCTCGCCGAACAGTCTCACCAGATGCTGTCGTTAAGAATTATCGTGACCATTGCAAATATTGCCGCATTTTTACTGCTGTTTCTCTTTTTCCACTTCTTCATCCGAAAAATGTTAGAACCAGTCGAAACTGCACAGAAAAAGCAGACACAATTCATCGCCTCCGCCTCCCACGAGCTACGCACCCCATTAGCGGTTGTCCGCTCCAGCTTGGAATCCGTTGAAAAATGTTCAAATGAAGAGGAACGAAACCACTTTCTCCATCTGATGTCCGAGGAGACCGTCCACATGAAACGTCTGATCGACGATATGCTGCTGCTCGCAAATTCGGATGCTGACACGCTCACCATCAAACCGGAAGCCTGTCAGCCGGATTTGCTGCTCTTAGACACTTATGAAAAGTTCGAAACACTGGCAAAGAAAAACGGGCTTCACCTTATCCTCACTCTGCCGGAAGAAATTCTCCCGGACTGCTTCTGTGATATCCATCGCACAGAACAGATTTTTTCCATTATCGTGGATAATGCACTCTGTTACACACCATCCGGTGGAAAAGTGACACTCTCCTGCCATGCTGAAAATGAAATGCTTTGTTTTCTATTCGAAGATACCGGATGTGGAATTTCAGAGGAAAAGAAATCCCATATTTTCGAACGATTTTACCGCGCCGACGATGCCCATACCGACAGAGAACACTTTGGACTCGGACTCTGCATTGCAAAGGAACTTACCGAAAAGCAAAATGGGAACATCCAGGTTGTGGATGCTCCCATTTCCGGCAGCTGCTTTATGGTACAATTGCCATGTGCACTTTAATTTTTATGTGATTTCTACGCTCTCCTGTCAGGTTATATTTTTCCTGTTATTCCACATTTTTCAGTGCCTGATCCATCGGAATACGCTTGATCCTTCTGAAATCCAATACCATGACAAGCAGATATCCGATCAGGATAAACAGGAACATTTTCACATAGCCCATCGTGCTTATGCGGAAAGCGTACCATCCACTGTAGGAAAAGAGCATGATCCTCCAGACAGCCTTCATGATGACGACACCTAAAATCACGCTGACAACATCGATCACCACAAGAACGATGGTTGTAGACAACAGATATAAGCTTGCAATCTCCCGGTTCTCATAGCCCAGGATTTTTGTCATGGAAATTGCATTTTCGTTCTTCTCGATGATCAGCTTCGTGAGCAGGTAAATCAATACTGCGGATAACAGGATGCACAGATACTGGAAGTAGGTCATATAAGAGCCCATGGAATGATCGAGCTGGTCACACATTTTCGTAATGTCGTGTTCTGTGATGACGGTTGCGATCTCATCCTCATCAATATCTGTGATCTCTGAATCCGAGAGATAGCCTGTGAATGCATCACTGTCCATGTCAAAGATTTCACAATACTGCTCATTGGACAGAAATACTGCCAGCGCCTGACTGTGATCATAGATTCCTGCAACCTCAAACTCATACTGTTTGTTCTCATATTTTTCGTCAAGAACCACTGTTTCGCCCACGCTCAGGCTGTATTTATCTGCATAGGAAGCAGAAATATATGTCTCGTTTCCTTTCAGGGCAGACAGGTTACTGATTTTCACATACCGGCTGTCATCCTCGATTCCATAGACAGAAATCTCCTCATCTAACGTATCGCTCTTGTGCTGCAGAGATGTCATATTGAATTTCTCTGCATCCTTATTGCCCGTTGTGATAATGTCTCCATCCTCATTCTCATAAGACTTTAACACATACTGATAATTCGTGAACATCATATCTGAAACATTGGATTTGTAATAGTCGAGCGTCTCCGGCATACCGACCGCCATTGCGAGCATAATGCCGATAAACCAGATCCCCACAAATAAAATCAGGTAATTCGTCACGTTCTGGAACATGATACGCAGGCGGAAACGGCTTAAAAAGCTCCATTTTGGCAGGCGCATCGCTTTTTTACGTTTTGTTTTTTTCAGATCATGGCGTAAAAACTGTAATGGTGTATGCCGCATCATTTTTATAATGACGATGAGATTGACCACAAGCATTAAAACAACCGGAATGATCGTTGTCTTGAAAAAGGCATCCGGGTTCCAGACTGTCTGATAAGTTGGAAGACTGTAGCTGTTATAATACATGCCGACAACCACATTTTTAAATACGTTATAGCCGAGGATATTTCCAATGCACGCTGCGAGAAGTGTCACGATCACCGGCATGGAAATATAATGTCTGACCAGTTCACCTCTCGTATAACCGGAAGCTCTCAATGTTCCGATCGTAGAAGCCTCCTTCACGATTGTGTTGCTGATGGTCACTGCAAAAATAAATGCAATGATCACGATCAAAATATCCAGTAAAACACCACCCATAGCTTTGTCTGAACCCATATCATCCGTTGCAAAATTAATAGCCGGATTTGCATAGCGTGGCATATAGTCCTCTAACTCTTTGTCATCACACACTACCTGTGTGAGCAGTGCTTTCATGAAATCATCGGATTTTGCTTTCTGCTCCACTTCATCTGCAGGAGTATCCACATAATTCCATGTGTAAGAATAATGAACAGTTTTATGTAAACTATCAAATCCTTCCTGTGTGACCATAGCCACATCGAATTTGATTGCATCAAACATTATATCCGTTGACTTCTCATGCAGTGTTGCATAATTGACATAGGCGATCAGTCCGACAACTTTGAACCTCTGCCCGCTGACAGAAATCTCATCTCCCACTTTGACGCCGACATTGTCTGCATGCATACGGTCAATTGCGATCTCATCCGCTTTTTCCGGAAATGCTCCGTCAAGCAGGCAGGCAAGATCCACGTTATCATTTTTTGCATAGACACGGATGTTTCCTTCTGCCTCGCCGTCATTGTTGTAATCTTCCTCCTCATTTCGGAAGAAGTTCTCATATACTTTTACCGGAACTTCTGTAAAATCAGGATCGTTTAACTCATATTTTTCTTCTGCGTCAGCATATTTATCATCGATTTCCTCTACGATTTTATCCCATGCCTTGTCGTAGGCTTTCGGGTAATCCTTCTCATCAAGCTTTTCGTCCAGCTCTTTTTTTGCTTTGTCAAGATAATACTTTTTGACATCCGCTTTTGTTCCTGTCTCGATAGCAGCGAGTAACGTCTCATCTGCCTTTTTGTTCAGCTCAAAATGTCCATCCTCTAACTTGTATTTTGTCACACCCTCATTTGCTGCAATAAGCATACTCTCATTTGCAACATACATACCGGAAACAAAACCAATTGTAAGAATGAGGAATAATGCCACCACAAGATATTTTTTCCAGTCACCGAGCAATTCACGCGGAATGCGCTTGATGAGCGGATTTTTAATTTTTTTCTTTTTCATAACTGCCACACTCCTTACCACTCAAGATCTGCCGCTGAAATCCTATGTTCATTTCTCTCGTTGTGGCGCACGGCTCCATCACGAAGTTTGATGACATGATCTGCCATGTTTCTGATCGCTTCGTTGTGCGTTACCATGATGATCGTATTTCCATATTTTTTGTTTACATCTTCGATCAGTTTTAAAATCTCTTTGGAGGTGTTATAGTCCAACGCTCCGGTCGGCTCATCGCAGAGCAGGATATCCGGGTTTTTCACAATCGCACGACCGATGGAAACACGCTGCTGCTGACCGCCGGACAACTGGTTCGGCAGCTTGTATCGGTGCTCGTAAAGTCCAAGTGTATGTAACAGGTCGTCGATATCCAACGCATTGTCAGAAAGGTACGCTCCGACCTCAATGTTTTCCTTCACGTTCAGATTGGCGATCAGATTGTACATCTGAAATACATAACCGAGATGTTTTCTGCGATACTGGGTTAGTTTCTTCTCACTCATATCCTCAAGCTTATCGCCGTTAATTGAGATATAACCGGAATCCGCACTGTCGATTCCTCCGATAATATTTAATAAAGTTGATTTTCCGGAACCGGACGGTCCAAGCAGAACGCAGAATTCTCCTTTTGCCACGGAAAAGTTCATTCCGCGCAATACTTCCTGACGTGTTTCTCCACTTCCAAAACCTTTTTTCAGGTCAACGATCTCCAAAAATTTTTTCTCTTCCTCTGACATA
>ENA-OWRC01001609-OWRC01001609.1-human-gut-metagenome-genome-assembly--contig:-NODE-1609-length-21274-cov-5.750177_pt1 | contig 21274 bp, 16 predicted proteins | sample MGYA00248268_ERZ651895 | MGnify/ENA primary metagenome ERZ651895 (study PRJEB26924, sample SAMEA4378242) | human gut metagenome | biome: human gut; feature: human-associated habitat; material: faeces...
TTATTACTGTAAAATCAACTGTAAAACCCGAAACAGAGGTTGCTCTTGCATCACTTGCGGATACCTTGCTTGTATAAATCCAATTTTTACTTTTATAAAAATGCGTCATGAAATGATTCCCTTATCATTTCATGACGCATTTTTTATGCACTATGTTTTTCTTTCTTTTTCTCGAGATGAAGCCAATCCACTCTCCACATATAGATGATCACACCCAGTGCAGCCGCACTCCATGAGACCGGGTATCCCCACAGAACCGTGGAAAGCTTCGGAATGATCGAAGTCATAATTCCTACCCAAAGCATTCGGATTCCTACCATACTTCCCACCATCAGAAGCATTGCGGCCATAGACCGCCCGGCACCTCTCAAAACTCCTGTATACACCTGTGCGATTGCAAGTAAAAAGTAAAATGGCATCACCGTCTTCAACATCAGATGCCCGTTTGCATTTACCTGCGGATCTGAAGAGAATATCGTTAAAAGCTGTTTCCCAAATATCAGTAAAATCGAACATGCTAAAATAGAGTAAATCTCACTGATCAATAGCGTTCGATGCTGACCTTTCTTTACCCGATCGAACTTCCCTGCTCCGATATTCTGTCCCGTAAATGTCATTGCAGCCATACCAAAACTCATGATCGGCAAAATCACGAACCCGTCAATCTTCATATAAGAGCTTGTTCCCGCCATCGCATTTGCTCCAAAACTATTAATATTGGACTGTACGATCACATTGGAAAAAGAAATGATTGCCGACTGTAGTCCACTTGGAATCCCCATTGCCAGGATTCTCTTCATCATTCTCACATCTATCCGAAGTTTCCGAAAATACATACGGTAAATATCATCATCCCTGCACAAGGTCCAGACAACAAGTACTGCCGAAATAATCTGTGAAATAACTGTGGCAATCGCTGTCCCTTTTACGCCCATCCTTAAGACTACAACAAACAAAATATCCAGCAAAATATTGACCGCTGACGTAATGCAGAGATAATAGAGTGGACGCTTAGAATCTCCGACACCTCTTAAAATCCCTGCCCCCATGTTGTATGTAATATTAAAAAGAGAACCCATAAAATAAATTCTAAGATAAATTACGGATTGTTCCATTACTTCCGGAGGAGTTCCCATCGCCTTTAGAATCTGCGGCGATAAAAATACTCCGATAAATGTCAGGAGAATCCCTCCGATAATGCTGAGCATCATCGATGTGTGAACTGCCCATTGCATTTTTTCTTCATCTTTTGCCCCATAATATTGTGCAATGATCACACCTGCTCCCGTAGATATGCCAATAAATAACCCAATGATCAAATTGATCAAGGAATTGCTTGATCCTACCGCTGCCAGCGCTTCTTTCCCAATAAAGTTTCCCGCAATGACGGAATCTGCTGTATTATACAGTTGCTGGAACAAGTTTCCAATTAAAAGCGGAATCGAAAATAGCATAATACTTTTAATAATACTTCCTTCTGTCATCGTTATTTTTTTCTCTCTTTTTCTCTTCTCCATACTTTCACCTTTACTATTGTTTATGTTTATTCTCAAAAGCTGCTCGCTCAAAGAAAGAAACCAGCAAACTGCCGGTTTCCTCTTAAATTTTGTAAAATTCTTTTTATGTATTCTTTTTCACTTCTACTTTGAATGGAACTGTTCTATCTATCCCATTACTCCTTTATACAGCAATATTATTCTTCTTGCTGTTCTTTATACAAAGCTGCCAGATATTCTACAATTTTTTCTTTTCCCAGAAGACTGCTGTTCATAAGAATCTGATGAGACTGAATGCTGCCCCATTCCTTTCCGGAATAGGTTTCATAGTAATACTTTCTCTCTCGATCAATTTTCTTCATCTTTTCCGTTGCTTTTCTTTCTGATAAATGATACTTGTCCATGACACGGTTTTTCCGGTCTTCTTTGGAAGCACAAATAAATACATTAATACATCCCGGATAATCTTTTAACACATAATCTGCACATCTTCCAACAATCACACAGGATCCCTTCTGTGCAAGCTTCTTGATAATCGCAGACTGTACCGCATAGAGATTTCTTCCAACAGGTGCATAAAACTCAGCGTTTGCCATAAAATCGTTATATCCGCCCGTTGCCAGATTGGCTTCCAAACTGTCTGCCAATTGTAATAATCGTGTTCTTCGTCATAAAAATCACCGCCTTTTAATGACTGATTAATTATCTGATTCTTGTATCTATTATACTATATTTGTTGTACTTTTTCCATATATTTTTTATTTTTTGTCTATTTCTAATGCTATAATCTAAATCTTTTGTTTCATTCAAACATCAGCATATAAAAGACCCCTTATCGATACTTCAATAAGGGGTTTAAGCGTGGGCGAGAAGATTCGAACTCCCGACCTTTTGGTCCGTAGCCAAACGCTCTATCCAGCTGAGCTAAACGCACATTTTATATTTGTGAGTACTTGTCGCTCACAACAAAATGTATTCTACTGCAAAGTGAGCAAATTGTCAACACCTTTTTTTAATTTTTTTAAATTTTTCTTTTTATTCATCAATATCCATTTTACCTGATTAAATTGCTTCATTTTGATGAGGATGGTACAATATATCTATAAGGACATTCGCTGTATTTTTTTCATAAATACAGATACTATAAAAATAAAATACAATCAGGAGAAAAAACATGTCTTTTATCAGCATATTTGATGTAATGGGGCCAAACATGATCGGACCTTCCAGCTCCCATACTGCCGGAGCTGCCCGCATCGGTTTTTTAGCCCAGAAAATGATCAATGGTCCACTAAAAGAAGTAAACTTTACTCTTTATGGCTCTTTTGCAAGGACTTTTAAAGGACACGGTACTGACCGGGCTCTGCTGGGAGGTATCATGGGATTTTCCACCGATGATATGCGCATCCGTAACTCTTTTGAAATTGCAAAAGAAAAAGGCCTTACCTTCTCATTTACTCCTAATGAATTAGAAACTGACATTCATCCTAATACTGTTGACATTCATATGGTCAATAACAACGGTCAGGAAATGACTGTCCGCGGCGAATCCCTTGGCGGCGGAAAAGTCCGCATCGTAAAGATCAACTCTGTACAGGTCGATTTCTCCGGCGAATACAGCGCTATTATCGTCATCCATCAGGATAAACCGGGTGTAGCTGCCTATATCACCAAATGTCTCAGCGATCGAAATGTAAATATTGCCTTTATGCGCCTTTTCAGAGAGTCCAAAGGCGAGATTGCCTACACGATCGTCGAATCCGATGGACGCCTTCCAGAAGATATTGGAAATACGATTCGCAAGAATCAGCATATCCACGAAGTGATGATCGTACAGATGTAGGAGGAATATGATGAGAGAATTTAAAAATGCCAAAGAACTTCTGGCTTTATGTTCAGAAAAAGATCTTCCAATCTCTGAAATTATGCGCCAGAGAGAAATTATAATTGGTGAAATGCAAGAACAGGAAGTAAACGCTCGCATGACACATGTTCTTGAGATTATGAAAGAAGCTGCTTTTTCACCAATCAAACACCCTGTAAAATCCATGGGGGGACTGATTGGCGGTGAATCAAAAAAACTCTTCCTTCATCAGGCTTCCGGCAAAGGGATCTGCGGGAAACTGCTTGAAAAAGCCATCACCTACGCTATGGCAACTCTGGAAACCAATGCTTCCATGGGGCTAATCGTGGCCTCTCCGACTGCGGGTTCTGCCGGAATCGTTCCAGGCCTTTTACTTGCCCTTCAGGAAGTTTACAACTACTCTGACAAATATGTCCAAAAAGCACTTTTTAATGCTGGTGCCATTGGTTATCTTGCCATGCGAAATGCAACTGTTGCCGGTGCAGTCGGAGGCTGTCAGGCAGAGACAGGTGTTGCTGCTGCCATGGCTGCTTCTGCAGCTACTGAATTACTTGGCGGAACACCCCTGCAATGTACCCACGCAGCATCTACCGTACTGATGAATATGCTTGGACTTGTCTGTGACCCGGTCGGCGGCCTTGTCGAGTATCCATGCCAGAACCGAAACGCTGCCGGAGTTGCCAATGCTCTCGTTGCTGCCGAAATGGCACTTGCCGGAATCACGCAGCTCATTCCCCTTGATGAGATGATCACGATCATGTACACTGTAGGCAAAAAACTACCTGCCGAATTACGCGAAACCGCTCTCGGCGGCTGTGCAACTGCACCGTCCGCCTGCGAAGCCTGTCATATATGCAACTAAACCCAAAAACATACTGGAAAGTTTATCATCCTTTATGTCTTGATAAAACTTCCCGGGCTTTTTCTTCCCTCTTCTATAAAATATAAAACAGAAAAAAGGTGATAGTGTGAATTAACTTTAATTAAACCTTAAAAGCCAAAATGACTCTGCGATATTCCTTATAAAAGGATACCGAAGAGCCATTTTGGTTTTATAAAACTATTCAACTTAATTTCGTCTCAAAGCCTCGATCGGACTGAGTTTTGCAGCTTTCTTCGCCGGATAGATTCCAAAAAATACACCGACCGCACAGGAGAAAAGTGTTGCCGCCAGAATCACTGTCGGGCTGATTCCCGGTGTGATCGTCATTCCCATGCTTCCACTCATGATAGAACAGATTCCATAACCTGCAAGAATTCCAAGAATAATTCCAATCACGCCTCCCATAACTGTAAGGATTGCCGCTTCCGCAAGGAACTGTAACATAATAGAAGAGGTCTTGGCGCCAAGTGATTTACGGATTCCAATCTCACGTGTTCTTTCTGTAACAGATACCAACATAATATTCATAACACCGATTCCACCTACCAAAAGAGAAATTCCGGCAACAAATGAAATAAATGCCGTCACCATACCGAGCATTTCATTCATTGACTGCAGGACATCCTGGAAACTCTGCACATGAAAATAGTCTTCCCCTGCGCACTGATGACGTTTCTCCAAAAGATGCACGACCTGATCTGCAACGATCTGTGAATCTAGTGTTTTGTCTGCCTGAACCACTGTAATGGAATAAAATTCATCGGTTCCACCCACAAGATCATCCATGGAAGAATACGGAACATTTACCGTAACCGGCATTCCATCATAAGTATAACTTACGAATGTTCCATTTTCTTTCTGCGTAGTGACACCCATGATGCGAAAAGATTTTGAAGAATCATAACAGGTAATATCAAGGCTCATACCAACAACATCATCTGTACCAAAAAGCTGCCTGGCATCTGTATCTGAGATTACACATACATTTTTGCCCTCTTCAATCTCTGTTTCGCCAAAATAACTTCCATATTTCATATCGGAATTATTGATCATTTTGGCATCGGGACCTTCACCTGTCAGCATGATAGAAAAATTCCCCTTACCAGTCACCGTTTCACCATCGTAATTGTTTGAAACACTAACACCACCTACTGTATCGAGCTTACGGATTTCCTGTACATCATCCGGTGTGATCCATTCATCTTCCGTCATGGCATCATTACTGACATCGATAGCGATCAGCCCTGAGCCAATTCCATCGATCTCACTGTTCATCTGATTCTTCGTTCCTTCGCCGATGGAAACGATTGCAATGACCGAAGCAATGCCAATAATAATTCCCAGCATGGTAAGAAATGAACGTCCTTTATTTGCCCGGATATTCTGAACTGCCATTTTTATATATTCATATAATCCGCCCATCAAATACCCTCTTCTGCATTATCTGTCTCTGTATTTTCACCATTCACATCTCCGGATCTATCAGCAGCTTCTGCCTGCATTCCCTCTTCCAGGGAACCAAGGTCACGGATAACTTCATCACCTTCTTTAATGCCGTCAAGCACTTCTACATATTCGTCCGAACTGATTCCTGTTGTGATATCCTTTTTGGTAATAACCCCATTCTCAAGTACATAACAGAAAGAGCCCTCTTTTCCTATATTAACTACTTCAGACGGAAGTACAACTACATTGTCCGCTTCTTCCGCATGAATTGTTACTTTGGCATCCACGCCAAGAAAAATATCTTCATCCGGATTCTTGATACGAATATCCGCAGAAATCAAAGAAGCACCTTTTTCATTCTGAGTAGCAACATGGCTGATACTCGTTACTTCACCTTCATAAGTTTTTCCTGCAATGGTGATGTCCGCAGACTGACCTTCTTTCACTTTATCATAATCGTATTTCGAAACATTTACATTCACATCTACTTTATCAGTATTCTGTAAGGTGAACAATTCCATTCCCTGTGTTGCAGTTGCACCTTCAACCACAGAAACTTTTGTAACCACACCATTAAAATCAGCCTTGATTCCTTTCTTTGCTGCTTCTACAAGTTCCTGTGCAGACATCTGATCCAGTTCAGAAAGATTATTGGTAATTTCCATTTTTTCTTTTTCTTCTTCAGTCACAGCACCCGTATCTGCTTCTGCAGCCGCTTCCTTCGAGGAAAGTTCTGACTGAAGTTCTGCAAGATTATTACTTGCTTTTTCAAGTTCATTCTCCAGTGCAGTAGTATCCGCTGTCACAGCAGTATCATCCGTGCTGGAAGAAGCAGATGCAGAAACATCTGCAGACGTTCCGTCAGAAACAATGTCAGCCTCGCCGGTGAAGTCAGACATTACCGGAGCAGCCGGCTTCTGCGCTTTATAATCTTCATAAGCTGTTTTTGCATTCTGATATGTAATCTGCGCTTCACTTCTCATCTGCTCTGCTATCTCAAGTGCATTTTCATTATTATCACTCTGGTCTGCAGACCACGCCTGAAAAGCCATCTGATAACTGTTCTCTGCCTGATTGTAATCCGACTGTGCCTGATTCATTTCATTGTTCAGTGTATTCAGCTGATTTTGATACGCAGGAAGGGTTTCATTCTGATATGTAGTCTGTGCCTGTGCATATTCACGCTGTATTTCCTGCTGCTGTGCCTTCTGTGCGGCAGCTGCATCTGCCTGTTTCTTTGCAGCAGCTTTGGAAGATGCTGCCTGTGCATTGGCATTTGCCTGCGAGATCCTTGCTTTCAGACTTGCAATATAATTTTCCTGAGCGGCAACCTGCTGTTTCAGGCTTGCCGCATCACCTGCTGCATTCTGTTGCTTCTGAACCGCCTTATCCGATTTATTTAAAGTATTTTTCATATCCAGTTTTCCGGACTCTACATTCAGATCAGCTTTCTTCGCTTCTCTCTCCAGGTCTTTCTGATCAAATTCGATCAGACTAGTTCCTGCTTTTACAGTTTCACCTTCTTTCAACGCAGCTGTATCAACTTTGGCATTGACAGGAGAAAAATATGTTTTCTGTTCTTCACTTACTACTGTACCACTGATTTCTACCGTTTGCTGAACATTATCGCGGACAGCTGATACTGTTTTCACCTGCGGAATTGCCGAATCCGCTGCATTCATACTGCCATAGATATTGACACCGGCTACTACTGCCACGACCAGAATCCCAACTCCGATCACCAGTTTCTTTTTGGACTTTTTCTTTTTCATTATGCCTCCTCCTGGTCAAAATCCGGATTGATTGTATCCGATTCTATCTTACCATCCATAATACGCACTACACGTCTTGCCTGTGCTGCAATACCATTATCATGCGTGATCAATATTACTGTTCTTCCTGTTTTATGCATTTTCTTTAAAATTGCAAGAATCTCCTTACTGGATGCAGAATCCAGGTTTCCTGTCGGCTCATCTGCAAGAATGACCGGAGGCTGTGCAGCGATTGCTCTTGCAATTGCCACACGCTGCTGCTGCCCACCGGACATCTCACTTGGCTTATGATCCATACGTTTTTCCAGGCCAACCATTTTCAGAGATTCGATAGCCAGTTCATGTCTCGTCTTACGATCAATTCCACGATAGATCAGCGGCAATTCTACATTTTCAATTGCATTCAGATTTGCAATAAGATTAAATCCCTGAAAGATAAATCCGATTTCATGGTTTCTTACCTCCGAGAGTTCATTATCCGTCATTTCGGACACATCAGTCCCGTTCAGATAATACTTTCCCGAGGTAGGCACATCGAGACACCCAAGCATATTCATAAAAGTTGACTTGCCGGAACCTGATTGCCCGATGATTGCCACCAGTTCTCCTTTTTTTATTTCAAGGCTCACATGATCCAGGGCTCTTACTTCATTTTCGCCGGGATTATAAATCTTGCAAAGGTCTTCCACCTTGATCAGCGTATCATTCATATTCTGCATTCTCCTTTGATGTCGCTGTTTATTGTTTCTGTATTATGCTTATTTTTTTCTGGCACCAGAATCTCTGTCATGCATTTTCAAGAAACGCTTTGTATGCTTTCTTCGCCTCATAAATATCGGCTTTGCTTGTTACTTCCCACGGTGCATGCATACTCAGGACCGCCACACCACTGTCTATCACATTCATTCCGTAAAGTGCTGCGATATAAGCGATCGTTCCGCCGCCTCCCACATCTACTTTGCCAAGTTCTGCTGTCTGGAAGGCAACATTACTGTCATCAAAAATACCACGTACTTTTGCCACATACTCTGCATTGGCATCGTTAGATCCGGACTTTCCTCTTGCACCTGTAAATTTATTAAGAACGATTCCTCTTCCAAGATATGCTGCATTTTTCTTTTCGAAGCATTCTCCGTAAGCTGGGTCATAGCCTGCACTTACATCAGAAGAAAGCATAAAGGAATTCTTAAGAGTTCTTCGGAGTGCCAGTCCGGAATAACATCCCATAGCTTCTAGAAGCTCTGCCACAGTATTTTCGAAGAAATTAGACTGCATGCCAGTAGCTCCTACACTTCCAATTTCTTCTTTGTCCGTCAAAAGACAGCAGCTGGTACGTTTTGGTGCTTCCATCTCAAGCATTGCCACAAAAGAAGTATATGCGCAGACACGGTCATCCTGTCCATATGCTGCGACCATACTGCGGTCAAGTCCGCAGTCACGAGCTTTGCCCGCCGGAACGATCTCCAGTTCTGCTGAAAGAAAATCCTCTTCCTCTACACCATATTTTTCTCCCAGAATCCGAAGGACATTATTTTTGACTGCTTCCTTCTTCTTCTCGTCCTTTTCCTCTTTCAGTGGTCTGCTGCCGATCAGAATGTCAAGATTCTCGCCCTCGATCACCTCTGCGGCCTTTTTCTGGAGCTGTTTACCTGCAAGATGAATCAGAAGATCTGTGATATATACGACCGGATCATCCTCATCTTCACCAACATTCACATTTACTACTGTACCATCCTTCTTCACGATCACGCCATGAATCGCCAATGGAAGTGCTACCCACTGATATTTCTTCACCCCGCCGTAATAATGGGTATCCAGATATACCAGATCCGTATCTTCATATAAAGGATTCTGTTTTACATCCAAACGTGGAGAATCAATGTGTGCTCCAAGAATATTCATTCCCTTTTCTATCGGTTCCTGTCCGATATGGAAGATAGCCATGATCTTTTTCATGCCGACAGCATAGATCTTATCTCCGGCTTTGATCTGCTCACCGGATGCAAGTTTATTTTCTAATGAAACATATCCTGCTGCTTCCGCTTCTTTTGTAAGCTCCAGAACACATTCTCGCTCTGTCTTACCGGCATCCAGAAATGTGCGATAATTTTTTGCAAGTTTCTCCAGCTCTTTCTCATCTGCTTTTTCATAAGAAAGCCATGCATTTCTTCTTTCCATAATATATAAAACCACCTTTCGTTTGATTTTCAAAATTCTTTCAACATTATACCCCAATATTTTACGTATTTCTACATTCTTCCAGATTCTTAATAAAGATATAAGATTTGTATAAGGAATTTGGCTCTTCCTATCATTTTCTTCACAGTTTCTTTTTTATTATATCCCGAATCGCTTGCATTTCTGCATCTTCCCGCTCTATAATAATTTTGTTTTTCAAGAATGCTTCCGGTTTCATAATAGTTACAGCCGGACTTTAAATGTACCTTAAATACACAGATAAATCACACTTTTTATAAAGGAGTTTTTCATGCAGCAGGCAACTGAATTAAAAAAGCAGCTTCAATCCATCCACAGAAAAAGTTATCCCGCTTACAAATCTCTGAAAGGCAGTTACCAGTTTGGGCATTATATCCTTTCCATCGATCATGTACAGGGAGATCCTTTTGCATCTCCCTCCCACATCAGTGTCCATATTTCCCGCAAAGATGCCGGTTTTCCGGATGCCTACAGCAAAAACAATCTCACATGTATCACCCTTGCCGACCATCTGACGCGCCAGTTTGAACAGCAGATAAACCACTATTCCTTCCGTGCAAAAGGTTCTGGTAAAAGCGGTCTGATTTCCGTCAGCCACTGTGGACAGGAAATCCTTTCCAGAACCGCATGTGAAATCACATCCAAAGGCATCACTGCCAGATTTTTTATTGGTTTTCCTGCAAATGGCCGTACCATTAATGCACCCGAACTGGAAAAAATTCTATTCGATTTTCTTCCTGCCTGTGTAGAAAATACTTTCTTTTACAAAAACATAAATCAGGAAGAACTGGAACAAACCATTTTTCTCGCTGAAGATCAACAGGCAATCCGGGAACAGTTGAAAGAAAAAAAACTGGTGGCATTTGTTGCAGATGGTGCTATACTCCCACGGGAAAGTGGTATTTCCTCCCGTCCGATGAAGCATTCTGTCCCGTTTATTTCTCCGGAATCGCTCCGTATAACTATGAATCTTCCGCATAAGGGAAAAATTATCGGAATGGGAATTCCACAGGGCATTACCCTGATCGTCGGCGGTGGATATCATGGCAAATCCACTCTTCTGAATGCCCTGGAACTTGGTGTATACAATCATATTGCCGGAGACGGGCGAGAATACGTGATCACGGATAACACCGCATTAAAGCTCCGTTCCGAGGATGGACGTTCTATCAAAGACGTGGATATTTCTCTGTTTATCAATGATCTGCCAAACCAAAAAAACACCCATTGTTTTTCAACAGCGGATGCCAGTGGAAGTACGTCTCAGGCTGCCGGCATTATTGAGGGAATGGAAGCCGGAAGCAAAGTTTTTCTTCTGGATGAAGATACTTCTGCCACCAACTTCATGGTGCGGGATACGTTCATGCAGGAAATCATCTCCCGTGAAAAGGAACCGATCACTCCATTTCTCGAACGGGCACAGAAGCTGTATACAATTGCCGGAATTTCTACGCTTCTGGTTGCCGGAAGTTCCGGTGCATTTTTCCACATTGCAGACACAATTATCCAGATGGACTGCTATCGTCCTGTGGATATCACACGCAAAGTCAAAGAAATCTGTGGAAAATATCCTCTGAGTCCAGCCAAAGTTCCTGCATTTGTTATGCCTGACAGTCACAGGATCATACAAAAAAATACTCCTGTGATTCGCTCACATGGACATGGCACAGGCAAACCGGATCGTCTCAAAATAAAAGTTCATGGAAAAGCTGGATTCCTGCTTGGAAGACAGGAAGTAGACCTTCGCTACGTTGAGCAGCTCATAGATCCAGAACAAACCGCAGCCCTCGGATTGCTCCTGAAATATGCGTTGGAGCATCTGGCTGACGGGAAAAAAACTATCCCGGAGATTGTTGATTATCTTCAGAAACAAATTCATACAAAAGGCCTTATCGCCTTCGCTGATAGTTCTTACCTGCCATGTGGATATGCCATCCCGAGAATCCAGGAAATCTACTCCTGTTTTAATCGATATCGCCAATAACGAAAGCAGCCGCCCTCCTGACGTTCTTGCCAGGTGGCGGCTGTTTAGTGTTCTGTTTTATTTTTTAGGGAAAGGAAAGAGTTCCGGCAACTCTCCCGGCATTGAAGTGCTACCGGATTTCTTAAAGGGGGTTTCCTTTAAGACAAGTACATCATACAATATAAATGTGAGGAGTTTTTGTCCTTTTTCTAATATATTTCTAAAATTTCTAAAATAAATATTTATATTTGTTGAATAAACTTTATTCTTCGTGATTACAATCTTCTGTCAAATATCTTTTTATGCTTTTCGCTTATCCAGCTTCCTGGAGAGCATCATGCCAAGTCCCTGCAGGATCTGCACAAGCACTACCAGAATTACAATCGTTATGATCATGATGTCTGTCTGATAGCGGTAATATCCATAACGAATAGCGATATCTCCAAGTCCGCCGCCACCAACAGTTCCTGCCATAGCGGAATAACCAAGAATTGTTCCGACGGCGATTGTTACTCCGACAAAAAGAGAAGTTCTTGCTTCTGCAAGAAGAACTTTCCAGATGATCGTCGGTGTTCCTGCGCCCATGCTGACTGCTGCCTCGAGTACTCCCGGTTCCACTTCTTTCAGCGAAGATTCCACCATACGGGCAATGAACGGAGCCGCTGCAATCACAAGCGGTACGATCGTTGCACTGGAGCCATAGCTCTGTCCCACGATCAGTTTGGTAAGTGGAATCACAAGAATCAGGAGAATCAAAAACGGAATACTTCTGAAAATATTCGTGAGCACATCCAGTACTTTGTAAACAACTGCATTCGGATGAATCCCCTCTTTGTCTGTTACTGCAAGAAGAATTCCCAGCGGAAGTCCCAGCACATATCCGAAAAATGTGGATACAATCGTCATATACAAAGTATCTCTGGTTCCTTCCAGCAGCATTGTAATTATTGTATTATCCCACATCAGACTTCAACTCCTCTACTCCCATATTTGTATCTTTCAGATACTGAATCATCTTGTCTGCAACTTCCTCGATCTCGGGAAGCTGCAGGATCATTTCACCTTCTGCTGCTCCACCAATATTCTTGGTATCAGCATACAGAATATTGACCGGCGTCCGGTAGGTCAGTACCAGATTGGCAATGACCGGTTCAAAAGAAGATTTATCCCGGAAAGTTACACGAACCAGACGTTTGCCTTCCATTTTCTGAATCTGCGTTCTTCCACTGAATACCAGTCGGCGTGCCGCTTCTGTCTTCGGGCTTCTGAACAGTTCTTCTACTGTTCCGGATTCTACCAGTGTTCCACTCTCCAGAACAGCTACACGATTGCAGATTTCCTGTACCACACTCATTTCATGTGTGATAACTACGACAGTGATTCCATAATCACGGTTAATCTCTTTGATCAGTTCCAGAATTGCTTTTGTTGTCTGTGGATCCAGTGCACTGGTCGCCTCGTCACAGAGCAGGATTTTCGGATTACTTGCCAGAACTCGTGCAATTGCAACACGCTGTTTCTGACCACCGGAAAGCTGTGATGGATAAGAAAGAGCTTTTTCTTCCAGTCCTACTACTTTCAGATATTCCAGGGCTTTTTTACGTGCTTCTTTCTTACTGATTCCCGCAATTTCCATCGGAAAACACACATTATCAAGAGCAGTTCTCTGCATGAGCAGATTAAAATGCTGGAAGATCATTCCTATATTCTGACGCTCCTTACGGAGTTCTTTTTCAGAAAGTTTCGTAAGATTCTTACCATTCACCCGGACAGTTCCGGATGTTGGTCTTTCCAATAGATTCAGACATCGCACCAGTGTACTTTTACCCGCTCCGGAGAGACCGATAATGCCGAAAATCTCTCCCTTTTCTATGGAAAAACTGATGTTTCTGGCCGCCTCTACCGTCCCGTTTTTTGTGGAAAAGCTTTTACAAAGGTTTTCTACCTGTATCATCGGTTCCATTTAAACTGTTCCCCCGTTCCCTTGAAATATCTGTGTTACAACTTATTCATCAATACTCCCAGCCGTATTATTCTGCAGCTTCTTCTGTAGTCTCTGTTTCTGTGTCTGTAGTAACATCTGCTGTTTCTTCTTTATCAGCATCTGCATCTGCGGAATCTTCAAAAGGTATAACTGCTCCGTCATACTTCTCATTAATAAAGTCTTTGATTTCATCGGATTTCAAAGTATCTACCAGTGCTTTGATTGCTTCACTCTCTTCATTTCCTTCTTTGACCGCGATTACATTTACATATGTTTTTGCTGCTTCAGAATCAGATGTCTCATGAGCGATAGAATCTTTGGATACGGAATATCCTGCCTGCAGAGCATAGTTTCCATTCAGCACGACAAATGCGACTTCATCCTTAACACGGGAAACCTGTGCAGCTTCCAGTTCTTCGATCTTGATATTCTTCGGATTTTCTTCAATATCTTTCACAGTTGCTTCCAGTCCGGCTCCGTCTTTCAGTGTAATCACACCGTTATCCTGAAGAAGAAGAAGTGCTCTCGCTTCGTTTGTCGTATCGTTTGGAACTGCAATGGTATCACCATCTTCCAGTTCATCCAGTGATTTCTTTGTTCCAGGATAAATTCCAAATGGTTCATAATGGATACCACCTGCATTTACCAGATGTGTTCCCTGCTCTTCATTGAAATTGTCCAGGTATGGGATATGCTGGAAATAGTTTGCATCAAAATCACCGCTTTCTACTACCAGGTTCGGCTGTACATAATCGTCAAATACAGTTACTTCAAGGTCCCAGCCTTCTTTTTCAAGGATTGGTTTTGCTTCTTCAAGGATTTCTGCATGCGGTGTAGCGGATGCTGCTACTTTAATGGTTCCTTTTTCTGCATCAGCGCTTACCAGAACGCCGTTTGCTGTGATTGCTCCGATTGCCAGTGCTGTTGCAAGTGATACTGTGATAATTTTTGTGTTTTTCATAATAAATTCCCTCTCTTTTCTCGTTCTATTTAAATTTTCTTATATTTTGTTTTATTTTTCTCTATTCAATTGTATTCTATATTCAGTTGTAAATTCGGATTACCTGTCAGATAAGCTTAAAAAGACAATAAAAAAACAGGAACCCCTGTCGGATTTTCCTGTTCATGTAATCTACATTGTATCTGATCGATACATTTATATTCACATTCTTGACATCTTATTCAGACTGCATTACTCTGATCCGCTGATGCCACAGGAAGTATCCGATACATTAAAGCACAGTTAGACATACACATGTACATTCTCATTTCCTTATCCATCATACACATGACATTTCTCTGTTCTGCATTCTTTGTAAACATGATTCTTCCTCCTTGATAGTTTTCTCTCGGTTTTTATTTCCTATCTTTTCGATAGGTTTAATATACTACTACTTTTTGGATATGTCAACACCTTTTTCAACTTTTTGTTTTCAGCAGTTTTTCCATGCCTGACATTACTGTGCATACGTTCACAGTAACTGCTTGACACTATTTTTCTATAATGATAGGATACTCTTAAATGGCTGGTTACCAAGTATCAGTCATACTATAGTAAACAATATGAATCAACAGATAACAGGAGAAATATATATGCAGAAAAAAGCAATCATCGCCATGAGCGGCGGAGTTGACTCCAGCGTAGCAGCCTACCTGATGGTTAAGGAGGGCTACGACTGTGCCGGTGCGACTCTGAAGCTTTATGATAATCCACAGTGCAGTTTCCCGGGACACCGTGCCTGCTGCACCCCATCTGATACTGAAGATGCCAGAAGCGTTGCCGCACGACTTGGAATGCTCTATTACGTCTTCCCAATGCATGATGAATTCCGTCACAGCGTCATTGACAAATTTGCCGATACTTATCTGCACGGTGGCACACCGAACCCGTGTATTGACTGTAACCGTTTTCTGAAATTCTCTGCCCTTCTCGACAAAGCAAGAGAACTTGGCTGTGAATACATCGCAAGCGGACACTATGCACGTCGTGAACAGGATCCGGAAACAGGACGTTTTATTCTGAAAAAGGGCCTCGATCCGACAAAAGATCAGAGCTATGTTCTCTACGCCATGACGCAGGATCAGCTGGCGCATACATTGTTTCCACTTGGCAGCTACACCAAAAAAGAGATTCGTCACATTGCCCAGGAACAGGGCTTTATCAATGCAGATAAACCGGACAGTCAGGATATCTGCTTCGTACCGGACGGAGATTATGCTTCCTTTATTGAACAGTATACCGGACAGTCTTCGGAACCTGGTGATTTCGTAGATAAAGAGGGCAACGTACTCGGCAAACACAAAGGTCAGATTCACTATACAATCGGTCAGCGCCGCGGTCTTGGAATTTCTGCACCGGAATCCCTCTATGTATGTGGCAAATCCCTGGATTCCAACAAGGTTATCCTTGGCGGCAAACAGGATCTGATGAGCACCTGCTGTTACATCAACGACATTAACCTGATTCCATGGGATCATCTGGACAAGCCGATCAAATGCAAAGTCAAGACACGCTACCGTCAGCCGGAACAGCCTGCAACTGTAGAACAGCTTGGTGATGATCTGCTCAAGATCACATTCGAAGAACCACAGAGAGCAGTTACTCCGGGACAGGCTGCTGTTCTCTATGATGGAGACATGGTTCTCGGTGGAGGAACGATTCTTCCAGAAGGACTTGCCTCTACAAAATGATATAACGCAAAACACTTCACAGGTTTTATCCTGTGAAGTGTTTTTTTCATACGCGCCTTATTATCCCATCTGTACGATTACATGATATTCTTTTTTACCATCAACCAGCGGAATCTGATTTCCGGCAATTTTTTCTCCATCCACTTCAATCCAGCTGACACCTTTTTGTACACCCTCTGGTTTGTGAATCTCAATATGATATTCAGCATCTCTGAAACGACGATCCACTTTAAAATCACCAAACTTACCCGGGAGACACGGATCTACAATAAGTCCGTCATAATCCGGCTGAATTCCCAGCAATGCCTGAGACAGGTTTACAAAAGTCCATGCTGCTGTTCCTGTCAGCCAGCTGTTCTTCGCTTCCCCAAATCTCGGTGCATCTGCACCTGCAACCATCTGTGAATATACATAAGGTTCTGTTCGATGGATCTCACTGATCTCCTCAATATACGATGGACATATCTTACGATAAATTTCAAAAGCTCGGTCTCCTCTTCCGATCACAGTCTCTGCAATAGAGATCCACGGATTATTATGGCAGAAGATACCGGCATTTTCTTTGTATCCCGGTGGGTAGGAAGTAATTTCCCCAAGTTCCAGATGATATCTCGTGTATGCCGGCTGAAGAATCATGACTCCATACTTTGTTTCCAGACGCTCATGTACAGAATCCAATGCTTTTTCTGCCAGTCCCTCTTCTTTTCCAATACCTGCCATAACACAAAAGCCCTGCGGTTCAATAAAGATTTTTCCTTCCTCACACTCTTTTGATCCAACTTTTTCGGACTGCGCATCATATGCACGAAGGAACCATTCTCCATCCCATCCTGCATCCAGAACTGCCTGATACATCTCATCGACTGCTTTTTCTGCCTCTGCTGCCAGTTCTTCATGACCTGTACGTCTGCAGAGCTCTTCAAACTCTTTTCCATATTTTACAAACATACCTGCAATAAATACAGATTCCGCTACCGGTCCCTCAGACGGTCCGGTCGTCTGGAAAGATTCTCCCGGTTCACTGGAAAAACAGTTCAGATTCAGACAATCATTCCAGTCTGCCCTTCCGATCAGAGGAAGTTTATGCGGTCCAAGATGTGTTACTGTATAATGGAAAGATTTGTCCAGATGTTCAAACAGCGGAACCTCTGAACCTTTCTTACAATCAAACGGTACCTGTTCTTCAAGAATTCCATAATCTCCGGTTTCTTTGATATATGCAGCCATTGCTGCGATCAACCATAATGGATCATCATTAAATCCGCTTCCAACATCCAGATTTCCCTGTTTCGTCAATGGCTGATACTGATGATAGGCACTTCCATCCGGGAACTGTGTGGACGCGATATCAATAATCCTCTCTCTTGCACGCTCAGGAATCAGATGTACAAATCCCAGAAGATCCTGACAGGAATCACGGAATCCCATACCACGGCCTGTTCCAGACTCATAATAGGATGCAGATCTGGACATATTGAACGTAACCATACACTGGTACTGATTCCAGATATTTGCCATACGGTCGATGTGTTCATTTTCACTGGATACTGCAAAACGTGCCAGCAGATTCTCCCAATAATCATTCAGTTTTGCAAAAGCCGCCATAGCCTTATCCATTGTATTAAAGCGTTCGATCAGGGCTTTTGCCGGTGTCTTATTGATGATTCCCGGTGCTTCCCATTTATCATCTGCCGGGTTCTCACAATATCCCAGCACAAATACAAATTCTTTTTCTTCACCTGGTACCAGTTTGATATCGATCTGATGTGCTGCGATCGGATACCATCCACTTGCTATGGAATTGCTGCATTTTTTCTTACGTACAGCTTCCGGAAAAGCATTTCCATTACCAGCGCCGAGAAAAGCATCTCTGCTTGTATCAAAATTGTGAACCGGAGTATTAACAGTAAAGAAGCTGTAATGTCTTCTTCTTTCTCTGTATTCTGTTTTATGATAAATTGTGCTTCCCTGCACTTCCACTTCGCCGATACTTAAGTTTCTCTGGAAGTTGGATCCGTCATCAACTGCATTCCACAAACAGAATTCCACATACGAAAACAGAGAGATATTTTTTTCGGAATCAGAATTATTCTTCAGCTTCAGGCAGTTAATCTCACAGGCTGCATCCGATGGTACAAATGCCAGAAGATCTGCTTCCAGTTTATTCTTAGAAGAATGGAAACGACTGTAGCCCAATCCATGGCGACATTCATATGTATCTGTCTCTGTCATGGATGGCATGGTTCCCGGGTTCCAGATCACACCATCATCATTAATGTAATAGTACTTTCCGTTAGAATCTACCGGAATATTATTGTAACGGTATCTCGTGATTCGCATCAGTTTCGCATCTTTATAGAAACTGTATCCACCACAGGTATTGGAGATCAGTGAGAAAAAGTCATTACTTCCCAGATAATTGATCCACGGCAATGGTGTATGTGGTGTAGTGATTACATATTCTTTGGCTTTGTCGTCAAAATATCCATATTTCATTGAAGGACCTCCTTGAAAGAGAAAACAATTAAATTACTAAATATATATAAATACGGGTAAGCGATCACGAATTAAAGACTGAAAACAGATTTGCGAAAACGAATAAGTTTAGAATTTTTATAGCTATAATATAGATTAGATTGGATTGACCTCAGTATAATTCAGTTTATCCCAAAAATCAACTATATTTTTACACGTTAAAATATCTCACAATTACAATTCCTGTTTTCGCGAAACCTTAGCGAAAATTTTCGTTAAAACATAATGCATTTTTTGTGAAATTGATAAATTATTATAAATTCTTTTTTGTGCAACAGGGATAAATTATGTGAATATTACAAAAATGTCTTGAAAATTGTCCGAAAACAATGTACGATGAGCTTGCGAAAACGATTTAGGAACAAAAAACAGAAAAGGCTGGACATGTATATGGTATCCATGAAAGACATTGCAAAACAGTGCAGCGTATCAGTTGCAAGTGTCAGCAAAGCTCTGAATGGTTATCCGGATATCAGCGAAGAAACCCGGCAGCTTATTTTAAAAACTGCATCAGAAATGGGATATCTTCCAAATTCTTCAGCAAGAGCATTAAAAACCAAACGAAGTTACAATCTTGGCGTACTCTTTGTAGACGAAGCCATGAGTGGTCTCACACATGATTACTTCAATCATGTACTCGAAAGTTTTAAGCGAACTGCTGAATCCAAAGGATACGATATCACTTTCACCAGTGGTAATCTCTCCGGACAGCGTCTCAATTATTATGAACACTGTCGTTACAGAGGAGTCGATGGAGTTGTGATCGCCTGTATCAACTTTTTTACCGAAGAAGTTCAACGGCTGGTACAATCCGAGATTCCAGTGGTCACGATTGATCATGTATTTGATGGAAGAATTGCTGTTGTTTCCAACAACATTCAGGGAATGGAAGATCTCGTCTCCTATATTCTGAAACGGGGGCACAAAAAGATCGCCTATATTCACGGAGAAGATTCCTCCGTTACGCGAAGCCGACTCGGAAGTTTTTACAGAACTCTCCAGAAAAAACGGATTGATGTACCTGATGAATATATGCCGGTCATCCCCTATCGCGATGCGGAAGCGGCAGCGATGGCAACTTCAGAACTTCTTGATCTGAAAGATCCACCCACCTGCATTCTATATCCGGATGATTTTTCTGCTCTGGGCGGTATCAACGAGATCCATGAACGTGGGCTCCGGATACCGGACGATATCTCCATTGCAGGATATGACGGACTCACTTTTGCACGCATCCTGGAGCCCCGGCTGACAACTCTGTGTCAGGACACAGAAACGATCGGACGGCTTGCCGCACAGAAACTGATTGATCTGATTGAGAATCCAAAAGCTACGATCATCGATAAGTTCACCGTAGATGGAACACTCTTCCCAGGAGCATCAGTCAGAAATCTGGCAAAATAGAAAATTAAATATGGAAAAAATATAAAACAAAAACTATTTATCACAGGGAGGTAACAACATGAAGAGAAAGATTATGGCAGTCACATTAACAGCAGCTATGCTTGCAGGTCTGGCAGCAGTTCCGGTATGGGCTGATGACGCAGGTTCCGATGAAGGTAAAGTTTTAAACATTTACTGCTGGAATGAAGAATTCAAATCCCGTCTGACCGATCATTACCCGGGATACGAAGAAGTAGATGGAACCCATGGCAAGATCGGTGATGTAGATGTTGTATGGAACATCACTCCATCTGATGACAATGCATATCAGAATAACCTGGACGAAACACTTCTGAAACAGGCTGATGCATCAGCAGATGACAAGATTGACCTCTTCCTGGTAGAAGCTGACTACGCACTGAAATATGTAAATACCGATTACACAATGCCGGTAGCAGATCTCGGAATCACAGAAGACGAAGTTGCTGATCAGTATCAGTATACAAAAGATGTTATGACAGATGCTGATGGAAATCTGAAAGGTCTTTCCTGGCAGGGCTGCCCTGGAACCATGATCTACAGAAGAGATATCGCCAAAGAAGTATTCGGAACAGATGATCCGGCAGAAGTTCAGAAGAAAGTTGCTGACTGGGATACCTTCAAAGCAACAGCTGAAGAACTGAAAGAAAAAGGTTATCAGATGACCTCTACTGTAAACGACAGTTACCGTGTATTCTCCAACAACGTATCTACTCCGTGGGTAGTTGATGGAAAGATCACAGTTGATGATAACATCAAGAACTGGGTTGATATGTCCAAGGAAATGGTTGACGCAGGTGAAACTGCTACATACGAACTTTGGAGTGATGACTGGAGCAAAGGCTTCTTCAAAGACAGTAACGTATTTGCATACTTCGGACCAGCATGGTTCATCGACTTCTCTATGAGTGCTGATCAGGATGGTTCTGTTGGTAAAGACGGCGGATGGGCTGCAACAGAAGGACCACAGGGCTTCTACTGGGGCGGAACATGGATCACAG
>ENA-OWRC01001611-OWRC01001611.1-human-gut-metagenome-genome-assembly--contig:-NODE-1611-length-21221-cov-25.220873_pt1 | contig 21221 bp, 19 predicted proteins | sample MGYA00248268_ERZ651895 | MGnify/ENA primary metagenome ERZ651895 (study PRJEB26924, sample SAMEA4378242) | human gut metagenome | biome: human gut; feature: human-associated habitat; material: faeces...
GCAGGATTTCATCTTTTCGGACTTCATAACGGTTCAGCAACGCATTGTAATTTTCGTAGTTAGGATTGACACGCTTGTCTTTTTTAAATCGGGATGCTTGTTCATCCCATTGTCCTTTCATTGCCGACAGTTGTAAGTCGATGTACTTTGTTTTGTCCTCTTTTGCTACCCTTAAACAAACGGGGCAGCTGCCGTCCCTTCTAATGTTGCTTTTGAAAAGCACAATTTTTGTCTTTGCCATGATTTTGTTCTTTTTTTAATTATATGGCCGACGAAATTATTTTATACTTTACATAGGAACAGCATAATAGGATGTTCCCAAAGTAAAGTATAGAGCTTCACTCTCGCTCAATGCAAAGATATTAATTTCGACGATTAAAATTAAATCATTAACTTTGGTTATCAAGGAGAAATGCTCAATTAGTTCGAGAACCTCGTTCCAACTTTAACTTCTATTTATTATTTTCCCTTTTTTAATTGCCAATTCTCACATTTAATATTCGATTAAGGTTTGATTAAGGTTTTGGAATGATTTAATGCTTTCTACTACTATAAGACGGGATTTTTTGCATGTGTTTTGCACCATATAGGGTACAAAACAGCCTCCGAAGTTGCCTTAATACTATTTAGAATTTTATCTAAACAGTATTTTGCAACAAAAATATATAACACTGATAACAAGCAAGATACAATACTAACAAAAGATATTCATATATATTTTTCCACCGATTTATTTGCAGATTAAAAATAAAGCACTACCTTTGCATCCGCAATTCGGGGTGTAGCTCAGCCCGGTTAGAGTACGCGTCTGGGGGGCGTGTGGTCGCTGGTTCGAATCCAGTCACCCCGACTGGAAGAAAGCATTGATAATCTGATGATTGTCAATGCTTTTTGCTTTTTAGACAATTCTCGTAACTATGGCAGTTTGGCGGGATGGTTGAAAACGGCTCAGTTTCTTTTTAAGATGCATCCTTCATGACCAATAAAGAAGGAAGCGCTTTAAAGACTTTTTCATTGGCAGCAATCCCCACACAAGTATCATAGCTTAAAATAAGCAATCCATGAATTATCGGCAATACCAAATCCTCTATTTCAACCAAAGGATACAGATGTACCCTATTTGCATACTGCTTATTTATCTTATATATTTGTCCTACATATTCTTCACTTCCACTGCTGAAATAATATAAATGAATAAAACTCCCTCCATCTTCCAATAAACGACGCACATAAGTGAAAAGAAAACTATCCATACTTCCATTTATCAATACAGCCACTTCATCTCCATTACGATAGTCACGATTTACAAAGATAGCAACAGGACAAGAAGCATGCTCTAACACATCATCCACTTTTTTACGAAACAAACCAAAAAAAGAAGTCATCGACTTTTCACCGTCAGTCATAAAGCGAGGCCCTGCGCCTAACAACAAAATATCCGGTGACTCCGCTTCTACAGTGGAAATCATATCAGATACCAAATTATCAGTTACTCTATAACGCTTCTCTATATGTATATTCAAGTGCTCTGCCTGTTTATCAACAGGAATAAAACTTTCTTCAAAAAATTGCTCAACACTAGTAGGATTCACATCGGTACCCGTTGTATAATGAGCTGCAATTACCTGATGATAAGAAAGTTGTTTTCCAAAGAGTAATTTGTATACCGATAATAGCTTACCACCTGTTTCGGGACGTCCAAAGAACAAAAGCAATTTTCGTTGCAAAACCGTTTTTTGTTCTCTTACTGCAAAGCCCCATTCGACTAAATTTAATAAAGGTGTCGTCATAAAAGTCGTAACCAAAGCCATTATGATAAGAATAACAAAGATAGATGGAGGAAGTACCCCCAACTCATAACCGATATTCAATGCCACCAATTCCATCAATCCACGGGTATTCATCAAAGTACCTATGGTGAAACTATCTTTCCAAGACTCACCCACCAAACGAGAGGCCACAGCACATCCACCAAATTTTCCGACAACCGCTACAGTAATCAATAACAGGCATACACACCATAATTCCGGCGTATTAATTAATCCTATCTGTGTGCGTAATCCTGTAAAAGCAAAAAATAACGGTAGAAAAAAAACCAATGCTATATCCTCAACCTTCTCCATCATTACCTTACGGAAACCAAAATTAGAAGGCATGACTACACCCGCCATAAAAGCACCAAACAAAGCATGAATCCCCAAAATTTCCGTAATAGCCGCCGATACAATCAAAACCAAAAAAATAAAACTGACAAAGGTCTTGTTTATAACTTCTTTATTGGAATAAAGTGTACCGATTTTCTTTAAAAACGGACGAACAACAACAAACATCACAGCTATATAGACAAATGTAAGAAGAACTGTATACAAAGCACCTCCCAACGTTCCTGCTTTTGTAATAGCAATGACAACCGCCAACAAACACCAAGCTGTCACATCATCATTGGCTGCAGATGCTATCGTAAGAATTCCTACAGGTTTCCGTGTCATATTCCGTTCTTGAATAATACGGGCCAAAACCGGAAAAGCGGTAATACTCATAGATATACCAATAAATAAAGCAAATGGAAGAAATGCTGTTTGCTGGGAAGCATATTCCTCATATACCCAGTAAGAAGCCAACATTCCCAAGAAGAAAGGTACCAAAATTCCTGCATGACTAATAACTAATGTTTCATTTATCTTATTTTTCAATACTCCGAAATCAACCTCCATTCCAATAACAAACATAAATAGTACCAACCCTAACTGACTGATAAGTTCCAGATTAGTCAAAGAATCCGGTTGAAACAAAAAGCCGAAAAACTCAGGATAAAGAGATCCCAGCAGGGAAGGCCCCAAGACAATTCCTGCCACTATCTCACCTATCACTCCCGGTTGCCCTATATAGCGGAATGCAGACGCAAAAATACGAACCGCAATCAATACAACTATAATTTGAATGAGTAAAATGGAAAAAGGATGCTCCAGATTATCAAGTAATATAGTTTTAAACATAGTAAAAGCATCATCACCTGCTGTCGCTGGCTTTATAGATGACAAATGCAAAAAACGCTCACCACCTGCTATAGCGGTATAAATCAACCCTCCGAATATCAATAGCATCATCAAGTAAATAAAGTAGTTTTTACGTGCCTTTCTCATACTCGTTATACAGAAATAATATTAATGAAAATATAACAAATAAAGCTGTTAAAGAGTTCATCAACCAAAAACCTTTTTCATACCTTTGCTCTACAAATTTCATGAAGATGTCCGAACGCAAAATAATACATATCGATATGGATGCATTCTACGCATCGGTAGAACAACGTGACAACCCCGAATTATGTGGAAAACCGCTTGCTGTGGGACACGCTGAAGAACGAGGTGTGGTAGCTGCTGCCAGTTACGAAGCCCGCCGTTACGGAGTACGTTCCGCCATGTCATCACAAAAAGCCAAAAGACTTTGCCCAGAACTGATTTTTGTTCCGGGGCGAATGAATGTATATAAAACTGTATCCCAGCAGATACATAATATTTTTCATACCTATACAGATATCATAGAGCCTCTGTCACTAGACGAAGCTTTTCTGGATGTAACTGAAAATAAAGCAGGCTTTTCACTTGCTATAGATATAGCCAAAGATATTAAAAAGCGTATTCGCAAAGAATTGGGATTGATAGCTTCAGCCGGGGTCTCTTATAACAAGTTTCTAGCCAAAATAGCATCGGATTACCGCAAACCCGACGGATTATGTACAATACATCCCAACCAAGCATTGGATTTCATCGCCCACCTTCCCATCGAATCTTTTTGGGGAGTAGGTCCGGTAACAGCCCAAAAAATGCACACATTAGGGATTCATAATGGTACTCAATTACAAGCCTGCACTTTAGAAATGCTTACCCGGCAGTTTGGTAAAGCAGGTAATCTGTATTACGATTTCGCACGAGGCATTGACCTCCGTCCTGTAGAACCCATAAGAATCCGTAAGTCCGTAGGATGCGAACATACATTGGAAAAAGACATTTCTCTTCATTCTTCCGCCATCATTGAACTATATCATGTAGTTACCGAATTGCTAGAAAGACTGAAACGCACTAATTTCAGCGGTAACACACTTACTTTAAAAATAAAGTTCCATGACTTTAGCCAAATAACCCGCAGCATCACTCAAAACAGTGAACTGACAAGTATGGATAAAATTCTTCCGTTAGCAAAAAAATTACTGAAAGAAATTGATTATGAAAGCCACCCCATCCGCCTTATCGGACTATCCATATCTAATCCAAAAGAAGAAAAAGAAGAAATAAAAAAACAATGGGAACAACTTTCATTGGAATTTAAAGAGTGGGATTAAGGTACTGGATAAATGAATCAATATAAGATTCCATTGTTTCAAACCCCTTCACTCCATTCTTTAATTCTAATCCATAATATATTCCCGCCAGCAAACCTGTCAATGCTCCTACCGCATCACTTGACTTACCTGAGTTTATAGCCGAAAATACGCACTCCTTATAACTATTTCCTGCCATAAACCAATTGACCACTGATTCCACCGTATCTACAACAAAGCTTCCATTACAAAGATTTTGCCTGTTAACCTCCACATCACATCTCTGCTCAGCCTGCTGTAATGCCTGTTCTTTATCTTCATATTCCAACAGGCAACGAATGAACTCAATAAAAAACCAAGTATACTTAAAGCTATAACGACTATTATGAGTGATCTTAATAAAAGAAAAAATCTCCTCTTTAGATAAAGGAGAAAAAGCCAAAACACAACACCCCATCAAACTGCGGTTGCCACTATTAGAATCCGAAGACACTCCCCTGAAATTTTTCATGATTGCTTTTTGGGTCACCTGATCAATATCAAACTCAATGTTTTCTCCTGTATACTTTCTATTGAAATACCAGTTTCTTAAATTCTGCTGATAAAGTTCCAAATTGCAACGACTGTCCAAAGCACATAATAACATCGAGGTATTCCCTGAACATTTATCTCCCCGAAGATAAGATTTTGTCCATATAGGTTTAAATGTCCCTTTTCCTTTTCCCCTGTAAGGCATTCCCAACCAATCTCCTAATATAAATCCCGTTAGTCCTGTTTTAATTCTTTTCATGGCATGTGTTAATTACAAAGCACAAAAATAATAAAAAGAGAAACAAATCCTTGCCTTCCATTGTTAAATTTATAATTAATGGGTATTGATAAGTATGTATGCTACAACTAATTTTGTTGCCAACAGAAAATGTATTACCGGGTAATAAAGAAAGGAGAACAAATGAAAAGAATCGTATTACTCCGCCATGGAGAAAGTACTTGGAACAAAGACAACCGTTTTACAGGATGGACAGATGTAGATTTAACCGAAAAAGGTATCGCTGATGCCAACCAAGCAGGTACACTCTTAAAAGAAAAAGGATTTCATTTTGATAAAGCTTACACTTCTTTTTTAAAGCGTGCAGTCAAAACATTAAACTGTGTGCTAGATAAAATGGATCAAGATTGGATACCTGTAGAGAAAAGTTGGCGTCTAAACGAGAAACATTATGGCGTATTGCAAGGATTAAACAAAAGCGAAACAGCTTCTAAATATGGAGAAGAACAAGTATTGATATGGCGCCGTAGCTTTAACGTAGCCCCCAAAGCCCTATCGGAAGACGATCCGCGCAATCCGAAAACAGATACCCGTTATAAAGAAGTTCCTGACAAAGATCTTCCACGTACTGAATCTCTGAAAGAAACAGTAGAACGTATATTACCTTATTGGAAATGCATCATTTTCCCCAATCTAGCTACAGCAAACGAACTGCTGGTAGTGGCTCATGGAAACAGCCTCAGAGGAATTATTAAATATTTGAAACACATACCGGATGAGGAAATTGTAGGCCTTAATCTACCTACCGCTATTCCGTATGTGTTCGAGTTTGATGATGACCTGAATTTGAAGAAAGACTACTTTTTGGGAGATCCGGAAGAAATAAAAAAACTAATGGAAGCAGTAGCCGATCAAGGAAAGACCACCCCCGACGGCAGGAAATAATTTTCCTGCGCTGTCCGAAACCTCCATCACAGAATGGAGAATACATCAAAATAGTGTTTTCAATAATGCATTCAAGCGCAATCATACGCCTTTATACTAGAAAGAAAACATTATGGATAAAGAATTATTAATCAATAAAAGAAAAAAATAGTATGAGTAAAATAACAAATTTATTGGGTGACCAAGCAGCATTTTATTTAGAGCACACCTGTAGAACTATAGATAAATCATTAATCCATATCCCTTCTCCAAACACCATTGATGATACTTGGATATCATCAGACCGCAATATTCGTACCCTAAGCAGTCTTCAAGCCCTGTTAGGACACGGGCGACTTGCAAATACAGGGTATGTATCTATTCTTCCTGTAGATCAAGGCATAGAACATACAGCAGGAGCCTCATTTGCTCCCAATCCACTTTACTTTGATCCGGAAAATATTGTAAAACTCGCTATTGAGGGGGGCTGTAATGGCGTAGCCTCTACTTTCGGAGTATTAGGTTCCGTTGCTCGCAAATACGCCCACAAGATTCCTTTTATTGTCAAACTAAATCACAATGAATTATTGACTTATCCCAATTCTTACGACCAAGTGATGTTTGGCACTGTAAAAGAAGCCTGGAATATGGGGGCTGTAGCAGTAGGCGCCACTATCTATTTCGGTTCTGAACAGAGCCGCAGACAACTGGTTGAAATAGCGGAAGCTTTTGAATATGCCCACGAACTAGGCATGGCTACTATTTTATGGTGTTACTTACGTAATAATGCTTTTAAAAAAGACGGCGTAGATTATCATGCAGCAGCCGATTTGACCGGACAAGCCAATCATTTGGGAGTTACTATCAAAGCGGATATTGTAAAACAAAAATTACCGGTCAATAACGGTGGTTTTACAGCCATTAAATTTGGAAAGACAAATGATAAAGTTTATACCGATCTGACTTCAGAACATCCTATCGACCTCTGCCGCTATCAAGTAGCCAATGGATACATGGGACGTGTAGGATTAATCAACTCTGGAGGTGAATCTCATGGCAGTTCTGATCTAAAAGACGCGATAATAACAGCAATCGTTAATAAACGTGCCGGAGGCATGGGTCTCATAAGTGGACGTAAAGCCTTTCAAAAACCGATGAAAGACGGAATTGAATTGTTAAATACCATTCAAGATGTTTATTTGGATTCAAGCATCACTATAGCTTAACTTTCACTATATGTCCAAGCCGGGAACAAAACAGCCACCTTTCCATGTTCTCGGCTTTTTTATACTCTCGGCTTCCTTTTTTAAGTAGCAACCTTCAAGTATTAAGATAATATTCCTACCTTTGCAATCCGATACACATTATTATATTATATAAGGTATGATGCAAATAAAAGTAACGGCACCCGCTCAAATATATACAACGATCCAGCTCCCCTCTTCCAAGAGTATCAGCAACCGTGCATTGATTATCAACGCACTGGGAAATAGAACATTCCAACTTGAGAACCTATCTGACTGCGATGATACCCAAGTAATGATTCACGCCTTAAATGACGGCAAAAATACCATAGACATTATGGCAGCCGGAACAGCCATGCGCTTTCTTACCGCTTATTTGTCCGTCACTCCGGGAACACGGATCATCACTGGTACACAACGTATGCAACAACGTCCCATCCAGGTGTTGGTCAATGCTTTACGTGAGTTAGGAGCAGAAATAGAATACATAATCAATGACGGATATCCTCCTCTGCGTATCACCGGACACAAACTGCAGAAAGATACCATCAGCCTGCCGGGCAATATCAGTTCTCAATATATCTCAGCCCTATTGATGATTGCCCCTATACTAAGTAACGGGCTGGCCCTTACACTGACAGGAGAAATTATATCCCGCCCTTATATCAATCTTACCCTACAGTTGATGAATGACTTTGGAGCCAAAGCCAAATGGCTCAATGAATATCAACTAAAAGTTGAGCCACAACCCTACCAATCCATACCTTTCTACGTGGAAAGTGATTGGAGCGCAGCTTCATATTGGTATCAGATAGCCGCTCTTTCCAACAAAGCGGAAATCATTTTACCGGGATTATTCGAAACAAGCTATCAAGGGGACAGTAAAGTGGCTGAAATTTTCCAGTTACTAGGAATCGAAAGTATTTATGGAAATAAAACGGTAACATTGAAAAAGACCGATAAAATAGCCGAACGTCTGGATTATGATTTCATCAACCAACCAGATTTGGCACAAACATTTGTTGTCACTTGTGCGTTAATGAATATTCCCTTCCGCTTCTCAGGCTTACAAAGTTTGAAGATTAAAGAAACAGACCGTATAACAGCCTTGATAAAAGAAATGGGAAAGCTAGGATATATACTTCATGAAATAGACGATCGTATTCTGTCTTGGGAAGGTGAACGATGTGAAATGACCGCTGATGCCGCCATTGACACTTATGAGGACCACCGTATGGCTATGGCGTTCGCTCCGGTTTGTGTAGTGATGCCCGAAATCCGGATTAACAACCCACAGGTCGTTTCAAAATCCTATCCTTACTATTGGGAAGATTTAAAGAAAGCTGGTTTTATAATAGAGGAGATATAAAGTTATGCTCATACTTATTATTGGTCTGATTATTTTGGCAGGTATCGCCATGGCAGTGGGAGTTTTACACAACCGCCAGATACAAAAAAAGATAGAAAGCGGAGAATTGAAGACCGCTCCCGAAATAGTGGAAGCAGACGCTGAATGTTGTGGACAACATGAAATTTGTGAAAAAGAAAGCCTGCTTGCCGCTGTCAGCAAAAAAATAGAATATTATGATGATGAAGAACTGGACCGCTTTCGCGGCCGTCCCTCAAATGGTTATAATGAAGAAGAAGTGGAAGAATTTCGAGAAATCATGTACACTTGTAAAGAAGATGAGGTAGCCGGATGGAGCCGTAGCCTGCAATTACGTGGAGTAGAACTGCCAGACGAGTTGAAAGACGAACTTTTCCTGATTGTAGGTGAACGAAGATTCAAATAATCCGCCCTACGTCAAGCAAAGCCTCCATTTGAATAAAAACCACTGAAAAAAGAATACAGTATGGATATATTAGAACTTTTGCATTATACTTTCTTCCAACATGCCTTGCTAGGAAGCTTGTTTGCCAGCATTGCCTGTGGCATTATCGGCACATACATTGTGACGCGCCGTTTGGTATTTATCAGTGGAGGAATTACCCATGCCTCTTTTGGAGGTATCGGTCTAGGATTATACGCAGACATCTCTCCTCTATTATCTGCTGCAATCTTCTCCGTACTCTCTTCCTTTGGGGTAGAATGGTTAAGCAAACGGAAAGATATGCGCGAAGACTCTGCTATCGCTGTGTTTTGGACTTTTGGTATGGCAGTAGGTATTATATTTAGCTTTTTAGCTCCAGGATTCACTCCCGATTTATCCGCCTTTCTGTTCGGTAACATTCTGACCATTACGCCCACAGATATTTTGTTACTTGCCATTCTTTCCATGCTGTTGATACTATTTTTCACTTTATTTCTAAATCCTATCATTTGCATCGCTTTCGACCGGGAATTCGCATGTTCTCAACGTATACCGGTAGCTTTATTTGAATATATTCTAATGATGTTCATTGCACTGACCATCGTATCATGTCTCCGCATGGTAGGTATAGTACTTGCCATTTCTCTGCTGACCTTACCACAAATGACCGCTAATTTGTTTACCCATAGTTTCAAGAAAATTATTTGGTGGTCTGTCATCATTGGTTATGCAGGTTGTTTAGGTGGACTGTTCATTTCTTATAAATTACAAGTTCCTTCGGGTGCAGCGATAATCTTTTTTTCAATCCTCATCTATACTTTTTGTAAAATGGGGAAAAGCATGTACCTTTACAAACAAAAGAAACTCAATCAAACCAATGAATATGGAAATTAAAATCAATTCTTTAAACTCTATCCACGAAGCTGCCAAACAATTCATCGCAGCCATGGGTGACAATACCGTTTTTGCTTTCTACGGAAAGATGGGGGCCGGTAAAACAACATTTATCAAAGCTGTATGCGAAGAGCTGGGGGTAACAGATGTCATTAACTCACCAACTTTTGCCATTGTCAATGAATACCGTTCGGATGAAACCGGCGAACTTATTTACCATTTTGATTTCTATCGTATCAAGAAACTGGACGAAGTATACGACATGGGATATGAGGATTATTTCTATAGCGGTGCCCTCTGCTTCATCGAATGGCCGGAACTGGTAGAAGAACTCTTGCCTGGCAATGCTGTAAAAGTCGAGATTGAAGAATCTGAAGATGGAAGCCGCATCATGCGCTTTGAAGCTGAATAAAAGAAAATATCCACTGTAGGGACGAACATAATCTGCCCCTACAGCCAAATTCATTAAATTATGGGAATGCATTATCTGATCCAAGCCATATTCGTATTGGTAGGACTACTGTCCGTTCTGGCAGCCTTATTTAATTGGGAGTGGTTCTTTACCGCACACAACACACAGTTCATTGTCAGTAATGCAGGGCGCCAGCGTGCACGACTTTTCTATGCTATATTAGGGCTATTAATGATAGCTACAGGAATCTATTTCTTTTTGAATGTACAAGGCATCGTATAAACACATAGTAAACAAAATCTGTGAATATTAAATTTCCCTATCCACCAGACATAAAACACTTTTTTCAGGAAAGAGCGGGATTTTCACCCGCCCTGTTATAACCAAATTCCAAATCAATCTATAATTTCAGCCAACAGCCCTCTAGTTTCATCAAGATCAAATTCTGTAGGATCAAAATTATACCCCAACCATTCTTTATATTCACGCGCAGCTTTGGAGCGAGGTTTTTCTAAAGCTTTCAGCATTTCCCTATACCCCCATATGCCATTACAATCTTCCGGCGGACAAGCATTTTCACCATCCAACAAGGCAATAACCGGAATTTCCTCTTTCTTATAAGACTGACAGGATTCTAATATAATTTCATGTATCCAACTATCCCCGAAATCATATTCATACTTAATCTTTGATCCCTTGCGACTTAATAATTCACCTAAAGAAAGCATACCGGAATCAAACTGTTTGAGTGCACCTTCAAAAAAACAATCACCTGTCCGATCTTTAGGAGGAAGATAATAAGTGTCCCCCTTAATAAAACGATGCAAATGATAACCATCCCATCCCATTGCCACTTCTACCACCTCAGAAAATCTTTCCAAGCAAATATTCGAAGGGACCTCCAATATGCGCCAAACTAACGGTTCAGAATCTTTCAACTCTATTTTTATTCTAAGTTTTTTAGCAGGCTGATCTTCTATGTAAAGCGGATCATCGTAAATTTCCTCATCCTCGTCCTCATCAGTAGCAGCCTCAAAAACTTCAGCTAAATAATCTTCTACCCGCTCCATTTCCAACCCATGCATTTCCACATAAGGCATTTTTTTCTTTAGTTCATTAATACTTGGAATACCATAAGGTTTAATATGATAAGTCCGATAAATCTTTTGCAAAATAGGTAAAGTTTCTACCCCTCGAATATCCATCATGCAAGCTGTAACATGATCAAGCAGCAAAGTGGAACAAATATCATTCTTCTGATCTTTCAGTATATCAAAATAATAACCCAACAAATTACCAAACCAATCCATCACTTCCTCTCTTCTGGCAGGATGAGTTATCACAATATGAGCAACCGCTTCAATCACTCTATATTTAGACATAGGAAGCAATCCAGGCTCTTTCATAAAGTCCATCAAAACATCTAATTGATTCTGTCCCAATTGATAGGTTATAGCAGACAACATTGTTTCATACAAATAACCGAAATAAAAATCATAGAAATCCAAGTCTTGCCGCAATACTTCCAAAACAATATCCAAACAACGTTCCATACGAAAATGCTCCATCATTCCTAATGCATACCACATTCTATATGAATAACATTTTTCGGGCATTTTCCGATATACGACAAAGATGTTAAAAATAAAATTACGGAGATCTCGTTCCAATGTTTCTTGTGGAATAACAGCACAAGAAGAGTAGATTTCAGCCGGTGACAGACTACTCATATCATCCATCGTCCACAAAGGCATCAAATAAGATGCGACTGGCTGTGCAATCAATCTATAATCGGGACACTGATGATGATAATAAATATGAGACAGTTCTTCATCTACCTGATTGGCTCCATCATTAAACAATTCAAATGCAATTTCTTGTTCTTCCGGAGTCAATAAAGACATGATATCCTCCAAAAAACCAGGTAGGAATTGGGAATTTTTCTTTTTAGCCATTAAGCAATGTTTTTATAGTTAAAATGAGCATGAGCGTTTTTACAAAGGTATTCTATTATTTTCTTTTACAAAAGAAATAAGAGAGCTAATAGTAGATATTACCTTGTTTTCAAATATAAAAAATGCGTATCCCTACCTGGAGATACGCATCTTTTATTTTATTATGAGACTATCTTCTTAATCTACCTGTCCCAATGAATTCCCATATTCCATTTCCCCTTGGACTACAAAGAATACATCATTGGGATCATAAGGCCCCATTCCGTCTTTCTTGGCTTCCTTGACTATGTAATTCACAATTTCATCTTGATCAATATTAATGTATCCCTCTTCATCAGGTTGTACATCAAGGCATCCGCTGGAGGTATAGTAATCCACAATCACATCAAGGATATAATACAAATCGTCCTCCGTGAATTTATCTTTCAAATCCTGAGGCAGATAATTTTTGATAAACTCTATCGTTTTTTGATCATCCTCATCTTCCAATAAGAAATCGTCTTCCATTCCCATAGTCGTATATATTAAAGGGTGAATATTCTTTTTATTACAGTAAAGCTTTAATTTTTTCTTCCAGCTGGGCCTTGGTCACTGCACCTACAGTCTTATCTTTCACTTCACCATCCTTGATAAAAAGAACGGTAGGAATGTTACGTACACCAAATTTACCGGTCAGTTCGTCGTTATCATCCACGTCGCACTTTCCAATTATTACCTGATCCTTATATTCTTCTGCCAAAGCTTCAACATCCGGAGCTATTTTTTTACAAGGACCACACCATGTTGCCCAAAAGTCCACTACTACAGGCTTGCCCGATGCCAGCAATTCTTCAAAATTGCTATCTTTAATTTCTAGTGCCATAATTATTATACTTAGTTATTTAAAATGTTAGCGCAAATATACTAATTAATTTTGTAAGAGAGCTGTGGTTGGCTCTTTAAATAAGTCATGATCTCTTTTTGAACCGAAATCTTCATAGTACGTGACATCAGATTGACATACATTTGTCCATCCTCATCCATTACATGAAAATAAAGCTCTGCATTACCGGGATGTGCCTTGATTAAGGCTGAAAACTCCGTTATCAGCTCTTCATCCAATGCAGACAAAGGAGCTGAAACTGTAAGTTTCTCAATAATCTTTTCCTTTACTTCTGGTAATAATTCAATAGTACTTATCTTCACCTCCCATTCTTCCTGCCGCCATTGTTTTGGCTGACATTTCCCTCGCATAAATAAAAACATACCAGTCATAAAAAAGTTCTTCTTCTCTACCCATTCATTACCGAAGAAAGCAAATTCTGCTGAGCCCGAATAATCTTCCACTTTAGCAATACCGTATGGTTTTCCCGTCTTGGTATATCCCTCACGCACTGCACTCACAATCCCCCCCATGGTTAAGTCTCTGTTCTGCAAAGGGGTTAAATCGGCAAGTTCCGCCATGTGGACATTACATACATTCTCTAATATAACAGCATACTCATCCAACGGATGGGCAGAAAGATAGATACCGACCAAATCACGTTCTTTATTCAAACGTTCCAAATCCCCCCATGCAGGAGACGGAATGATTTCGGGAGTAGCAATATCCACTTGATTCTCACCTCCAAACAAAGAATTTGCAGCTGCGGCTTTATCCATCTGATACTTATTTCCATAACGTACCAAAACTTCGGTAAAGGTTTCATCCTTAGCGTTCTTTACAAAGAAGTCTTCACGCTTTATTCCCGTGAAACTATCAAAAGCACCTGCCAAAGCCAAGTTTTCTATATTCTTACGATTACAAGCCGAAAGATTTACACGCTGTACAAAATCGAAAATATCTTTATATTCTCCATTTCTCTCACGTTCTTCAAGGATAGACTGCACAGCACTTTCCCCCACTCCCTTAATGGCTCCCAGCCCAAAACGGATATCCCCTTTACGGTTCACAGAAAACTTCAGATAACTTTCATTCACATCGGGTCCCTTGGTCATGATGCCAGTCGCCTTACTCTCATCCATCAATTTAGTAATTTCCGTGATATTCGAAATATTCCGGCTCATCGTAGCTGCCATATATTCCGCGGGATAGTTTGCTTTCAGAAAAGCAGTCTGATAAGCCACCCATGAATAACAAGTAGCATGAGATTTATTGAATGCATAAGAAGCAAACTTTTCCCAGTCCGTCCAAATCTTCTCAAGTACTTTGGGATCATGACCGTTCTTTCGTCCGCCTTCAATAAACTTAGGCTTCATATGGTCTAGTTTATCTCTTAGTTTTTTACCCATTGCTTTACGCAAGGCATCGGATTCGCCACGAGTGAAATCCGCCAACAAACGTGATAAAAGCATGACCTGCTCCTGATATACCGTAATACCATATGTATCTTTCAAATATTTCTCCATAATAGGAATATCATACTCAATAGGCTTACGGCCATGCTTACGGTCGATAAAGTCCGGAATATAATCCATAGGCCCCGGACGATAAAGAGCATTCATCGCAATCAAATCCTCAAAAGTACTAGGTTCCAATTCCCGCAAATATTTCTGCATACCGGCAGATTCGAACTGGAATGTACCAATCGTCCGTCCTTCACTATAAAGAGCATAAGTAGGAGGATCCGAAATGTCAACCTCGTCAATGTCCAAGATAATCCCCTTACTATGCTTAATATTTTCAATCGCCTCTTTGATAATAGAAAGAGTCTTCAGACCCAAAAAGTCCATCTTGATCAATCCAGTATCTTCAATAACTGAACCTTCATACTGAGTCACCAGCATTTTTTCACCGGTTTCCTTATCATCTGCCGTACTTACAGGCACCCAGTCCGTTATATCATCTCGACATATAATAGTACCGCACGCATGCACACCTGTATTACGGACATTCCCCTCCAACATCTTTGCATACTTTATCGTATCACGCAAAATAGGATCAGGTGAGACTTCCGCTGCCTGTAGTTCAGGAACATAAGCTATGGCATTAGTCAAATTCATTTTTTTATCAGGAATCTTATCCGGAACCAGCTTACACAAACGGTCAGACTCCGATAAAGGTAATTTCTGTACACGGGCTACATCCTTGATTGCCAGCTTGGTTGCCATCGTACCGTATGTAATGATATGCGCCACCTTTTCCTGACCATATTTTTCAGTTACCCAATTCAGTACTCGTCCACGACCATCATCATCAAAATCCACATCAATATCAGGCAAAGAAATACGGTCGGGATTCAGGAAACGTTCGAACAGCAAATCGTATGCAATAGGGTCAATTTTAGTGATACCCAAACAATATGCTACGGCAGAACCTGCCGCTGATCCACGTCCCGGTCCCACAGACACATCCAATTCTTCACGCGCGGCACGAATAAAATCCTGCACAATCAAGAAGTAACCCGGAAAACCCATCGTCTTCATAATATGAAGTTCGAATTTGATCCGTTCCTGCACTTCCTCATTCAAGACTTCTCCATAACGCTTGTGCGCACCTTCCAACGCTAATTTCTTCAGATAATCAGCTTCCAGTTTAATACGATAGAGTTTGTCATAACCACCCAGTTTCTCTATTTTGGCTTTGGCGGCCTCCTCACTCATTACCACGTTACCGTTTTCATCTTGAGTGAACTCATCAAACAAGTCCTTTTCTGTATATTTCTTCCGATACCCCTCTTCTGTCCCAAAATCTTCAGGAATAGCAAAAGTAGGCATAATCGGTGCATGATCTATACTATAAAATTCCACCTGATCACAAATATCCACCGTATTTGAAAGAGCCTCGGGGACATCAGCGAAAACTTCATTCATCTCGGCACGTGTCTTCATCCACTCTTGCTTTGAATAGAGCATACGGTTAGGATCATCCAAATCCTTACCCGTACTCAGACAGATCAGCCTGTCGTGTGCTTCAGCATTCTCTTCATCTACAAAGTGAACGTCATTAGTACAAACCAGCTTGACATTGAATTTTCTAGAATACTCTATCAACTTTTCGTTAGCAATTTGCTGCAATTTATAAGCTTCATGATTCGCACGAGGAACCGTCGCTTTATGACGTTGCAATTCCAAATAGAAATCATCTCCGAATACACGTTTATACCATTGGATAGCCTCCTCTGCCTCTTCATATTTTCCAGCTATTATATTTCTAGGCACTTCTCCGGCAATACACGCTGTACAAACAATCAGCCCTTCATGGTATTTTTCCAATTCCACACGATCAGTACGCGGACGCATATAGAACCCTTCCGTCCATGCCTTTGACACTAATTTTATGAGGTTGTGGTATCCTTTTTCATTTTTAGCAAGCACTACCAAGTGATAACCACTTTGATCGGGTTTTCCTTCTTTGTTAAATAAACGACGGCGTGCCACATACATCTCACAACCGAAAATCGGTTTAAACAATTTCCTCTTTGCCGCCTCCAACTTCTCCTTGCACGCCACAAGTTCCGCCTCGGGATTATCACATTCCACCGTACCTTTTTCCAGTCCGGCTATTCTTTTCTTCAAATCCTTTATCTCACCGTTAGTACTGCTATTCTTCTTATTCACATAATTGAAGAATTCCTTGATACCGAACATATCACCATGGTCTGTTACGGCTATACCTTTCATTCCATCAGCCATAGCCTTGTCTACCAAACGTGGAATAGACGCCTGGCCATCAAGGATGGAATACTGGGTATGGACATGTAAATGGACAAAATCCTGCATAATCGTTACTCTCCTAAAAAATTGTCTAAAGATACTCCGCTTTCATAAAACCTGCAAAAAGATAAAGAAGAAGTTATCAACATTCGCTTTTTTTATCTTAAATGAAGTCGAAATAGGCATTTCTAAGGTAGTAATATAGAATATAACCTAGTATTTTTACCTAAAATATAAAGCTAGGGAATGATATCATTTTATAACCCATTTCCCTAGCTTTGTATATTGAAGTTTTAAATCCCCTTCTTTGCCTAATATAAAGACAAGGTTTATAGTAGTAAGATGAGTTGGAATGACGTAATTAACCAATTTGTATTTAGGAATTATATGAAGTGAATTATCCCCTATGTTTATGATGATAGAATCACCGTCAACTCGCACAGGTGGGGTTAGTCCGTATTTGTATTTGAATCCTTTGATCACTTCATCAAGATCTTTAGTTATCACAATTCCATCATATTTTCTAGGACGTTCTATCTTTAATTCAGGCATTATGGGATGCTCTTCCTTTATCACCTCCTCTTTTTTCTTTATGTTTTTGGGTATAATGTGCACTTCATCCCATATAAGTTCCATCTGCTCCTTTATATCATGTATTTTCTTGCGTGATTTCTTTGTTTCATATACTCTTACAACCTTATCCCACATATAGCTTTCTGGAGAACGTTCAGATTTGGCTTTCTCGCGGTTTATAAGTGCCGTGAAATAGTCAAGCATGGTAAAATCCCTTCTCTGATAATCTGGGTCTGTAAGTATTTCTTTTAAGATAAGGGTTTCCTTATATATAAGCCTGTCTACAAATTCATTAAATTTCGATTCAACATCCTTTTTGGTTTTTAAGGAATATACTACCCCTGCTAAATCAAGTGCATAATAATCTTCGTCAGCATGGTATATAGCTATTGCCTTTATACCACGAAGGTAAAGTGTTATCCTTTTATCCAAATATTTTTTCATATCTTACATTATCTGTCTTCTCATTCTTCCGCATGGTTTTCTCATAATTATTCTTCCGTCAACAACTATTTCTTTTCCCTTTCGTCCTGGCTGCCTCAAATTGTCAAGCGTCAATGGTCTGCCTAAATTTGATAACAGCGCATATATTTTATCTATACGGTTCATCTTTCGTGTATTCTGCTGGAATACCTTTTCATCAATATAACGCTGTAAGTGGTATTCCGATACTGAAATATATGTTCCGCTTATCTCTCGTTTAAGGTGATGCCAAAATCCTTCTATACCGTTTGAAGAGCATCCGTCAATACTAAATATACCTTCCGAATGACAGACTTTTGTTAAATGAAGATCATTCGTCAATATATTGTATATATCCGTTTCGTCTGTATATAGCTTACATCCTTTAGCTAACTTTGGGGCAACTTCCTCAGCGACCATTTCACTTGTTACATCGCTGACAATCTTTGCCCACACGAAAGAACCGTCATTTTTCCAAAGTCCTACTACAGCCGACTTGTAATCTGTTTTAGTTCCTAGGTTCATGTATTCCTTCTCTTTGCTATGCCTCCATTTATCAATGCCGCCTATATAACATTCGTCAGCAGATATCTCTTCTGTAAGAAGAAAACTGTCTGGCTGTTCTATACAAGTATCAATACGTGCGTGCATAAACCATGCTGTAGCTTGTGTGACACCTACAAGTTCGGCTAGTTTATATGATGATATTCCGTTAGTTTCAATACAGTAATAGTATACTGCTTTGAACCACAAAGATAATGGAAGATTTGATTTCTCCATGAATGTGCCCGTCTTTATTGAGAAATTTCGTCCGATTGTACGGTCACGATATGTGCCGGGCTTTTTACGTCTTGCTACATTGTAAGATCCTGTAAATGGAGATTGGATGTTTTCACCCCAGCGGAGTTTCTCAAACGCTTCAATACACTGTTCTTCCGTACCGAAACTGTTTTTAAACTCTTTTTCACTGAGCCTTTTGATTCGGTATGTCTTCTTTTTGCCAGCCATTTCGTATCTTTTTTTTGATACTATAAAGATATAAAAACATCTGATAATCAACAAATTTATTAACTAATAATATTTATTATTTTAATATATAAACCATTGTATTAAATTTGTATATAAATTATATAAATATTAAAAATGATAGTTATTTACTTGTTGTTAAATATAAGTTAAAGCAAGTAATAAAATTAAAACTTATTGATTATATATTTGGCGAATATAAAAATAATTGGTTCATATAGTTATATAATATGAAATATTTAATATATTTGCACTTGAATATACAAATAAGATTGGATATATCCAATCGTTGTACTGACATATAAAATAGCTCAATCGCCTTCTGAATCACCACCTCGGAAATAAAACGAGCTATAAATGAACCAATACATATTGGGTGAGTTGAAACCTTATAGGCGTAGACTTCCCCATAATGTATTGTGGCTTGTGGTGAGCCAAGAAGGCGTATGGGCGATAGTCTGCGCTTCCTTGTATACTTGTAATGCGTGGTTATTGCTGAAATTAGTGGAGCTTTATTTTTAGTATTAACCATAAAAATTCAAGTTTATGAAAAAGTTATTAAGTATGACGATGTTACTTACAGTAATGTTTCTAACGTTTTCCGCATGTTCAAATGACGATGATGATGTTGCCACAACTTATACACTCTCTTTTGATGTGCACTCTAACCTTTCTAGTACCGTCCGTTTATTTGAGTATAATGATAATGGGGATAAGATTGGTAATAAATCAATAGAATGCAAAGCAGGAGATATACATACATTTACTGCTGATCCAGAAACATATAAAGTAAAAGTTTATTTATCAATAGGGAATATCATAGGTAAATGGGTTCAACAAGTATTCATACTAAAAAAAGGAGGGGATACAAAAATATCCATTGATGATAAAACTTTAATAGGGCCAAATGAACCCTAATTATAAGAAAGGCCGGAGTTGTTACTCTGGCCATATATTTCAATTTTCTTCAAATCCTATAATCTTGTCTATGCCTTTGTCAAAATCATCATTTGATTTCGTTTCTGATTTGGAATAATATATATCATCAAAATAAAACTTTATCTGTTGGTTTTGTTTTGGGAAAGCCAAATCTACCATATCTATAAATCTGTCCCAATTATAATTAGAAGCACGCCCTAATGCTTCTAAAGATGATATATGTGATAGTAATTTAGGTATTCCAACTTCTTCTGTTAAAAACTGATGATGTTTATATTTTCTATGTCCATTATGACTATCTTCAATTTTGGGATTTTTTCTTCTTAATTCAGATAAGACAAGTGGAGTTAATCTTTCATATATCAAATCATTTATCCATTTACCAACCACACTTGGATGTTTATGCGTATAATCCCATGTCCATCCCCTCATCTTATATATCATCTCAAAAAAAGAATCCTCAAAACGTTTTACTAATGCCGCAGCCTCCTTTCGCATAATGGAAGATAAATATTTTTGCAATTCATCTTTTGCCCTTCGCTTATCATTGATATTTTACATAATTGGTGTAAATTAATATATAATTGCCTTTTTTAAAATCATTTTTCGCTTAATTATTGATGAAGTGTGTATTATTTCTACTAGATATTCTGTGTCTTTTTCCTAATAATCAGAAAATTTATTCAATAATGGATGAAAATAATAATATAAAAATGAAAAGGGCGTTTTACACATATTTAAATAAACACAAAGATACTATTGTGTGCACAATAATGGAAGTAGGAAAATAATATGAGTGTAAATAGAGAATTGAATAGTATGGAGAAAAGACGTGATACTATTTTGGATGATGACAATGAAAATGCTATAAAATTAAATGATGAAGATCGAAATACAATCACAAAGAATAAATCTAAAGATAAATTACTCAAGAAAACATGGGTGGTATGTCTTCTTGCAATGGTGTGCTGTTTCCTTTGGGGCAGTGCATTTCCATGTATAAAAACAGGCTACAGAATGCTTGATATTAAATCAGGAGAATATGCCTCACAAATATTATTTGCGGGTATAAGATTTGCATTAGCCGGTATTTTAGTAATTGTAACTAACAGCATAATACGAAGAAAAGTAATTCTTCCAAAGAAACCAGGATACATTTTTACGCTCAGTATATTCCAGACATCAGGACAGTACCTGTTCTTTTATATAGGAATGGCGCATACGACAGGAGTACGTAGTTCTATTATTACAGGTTC